>Ga0160425_1000051_pt1 | contig 194092 bp, 172 predicted proteins | sample BioMet8_FD_108193 | JGI IMG/M metagenome (GOLD analysis project Ga0160425, IMG submission 108193) | Microbial communities from bioreactor (seeded with sewage sludge) at Lawrence Berkeley National Lab, California, USA - Biofuel... | ecosystem: Engineered > Bioreactor > Anaerobic > Unclassified ...
GAGCCCTTGACATGCCCTGAATGGTATTTTATATTATATTCGTAACCGGGACAGGCTATCATGCCAGATCCCATGATATATTTGCCATAGAAGACTAATTTACAGAAAGAACTTCACACGCTCGAAAAACTAATTTGCAGAAATAGCTCCACACTCTAAATTTGAAATACTGTCCTGAATTTCTGCTCATATGCTTTCATCATCATGACAAAATCGTTATAATTATCGGCACTATTAGGGATTCTCAATCCATGCTTTATGACACAAATATCATCTCTTGCACTCACATTATCCTCATATGTAGAGCCATGATTCATCCACAATTTTAAATCATCTGCCTGTTCAGACTCCGGGTAAAGATAGTAACCTTCTCTGGCATCAAATCTAAACATATACGTCAAGACCTGCAGATAATCTCTGTTCCCAATATTATAAATTGGCTTGTACTTGGCATCAGCGATAATGCGTTTTACATTATCCCGGCTGATAAAATCCGGATAAATAAGTCCGACATTACCAGCAAACAATCGCTGTGCTCCTTTCCCGCCCTTATTCTTAGGGTGATAAAAAATATCGTCTATCAGTGTATTGATATATTCCTCCCACAGCCATGCACCATCAAATAAAATTCCATATATCTGCCGAGTACCTGAACCAACCTGATGCTTTTGATGCTGCAATATCAAAAGGCAAAGATGTTGTAAAGACCTATACTCACGGTAATAAGCATGCATAACTGTATATTGTTTATTTTCCGTTATAACTTTTTGTTTATTATTAAATGTATAACCTGATGTTGCATTCATGACCAATTCTACTTCGTTTTTCACCTTGAATAGAAGTTCCTCTCCATATGGCTTTCTCTTTATATATTCTATCGTATGACGTATTAATTCCATAAGATAATTATCGTCAGAATACTCCCGCTGGCTATATGCAACCTTACCTGCGAAAGGTGTATTAAGTTTTATATGCCGCCCAATATCTATTATCCCCTTTACATTCGCATCATTAAAGTTGTTATGTACGTATGTTTTAAAAACTCCTTTCCGTACTGCAAGCTTCAAATAATAAGGGAAAATGAAAAGCAGCAGATCGAATATTCGGTTATCCTGATCTGCATCCGTCTTCAGATCTATTATATTGGGAAAATCAAGTACACGCTCAAGCAAATACTGCAAAAAATAATCATTTCCCCCAGCACAAAATCGTGATTCGATAATAAGCCGTTCTTTACCGCAGCCCAGAAATCCCATCACATTTCCAGAATAATATGAATCATTAACACTTTGCAGAATTATCTGGTCATTTGTTAAATCCTCTGTAGTTTTGATTGTCCCGGGGAAAACAAATACTCCTTCTTCTTCTAGCTTTTCAAGGGTCCTATCTGCAATTTTTTTAGTAACTGCCTCAACTTCAGAAAAGATTTCTTTTCTATATCGCGAATTATCTTTAATTTTGAGCAGTTTCATCAGGACTACCTTCACTCATCTTTTTATAGCCATATGCCTTTTCGAATTTCTCCATTATACCTTCTTCATTGTACATACCATGAATGTAATCCTGCAGAAGAGGCCTGAGATAGTCTGTCCAAAGCTGATCAAAACTCAAAGTCTTTAATTTTAAGAAATACGATGCTCCAATCTGATAATTTTCATTTAGGTCTTCAACATTGGCGATCTCTTGATTCAGCAACATCATACGTCGTATCGCCTCCATCTCCAATTCTTCATTTTCCAAAGACGCTATCATTTCAAGGCACTCGTCAGCTTTTAGTTCAATGAAACGAAACCTGCGGCGCATTGCGAAATCAAAACTGTCCACTGATCTGTCAATATCATTCATAGTACCGATGATATAAACATTCTCCGGAATGAAAAATTTTTCATCTGGGTCAGAATGCAAATTGGAATACTGTGTCGAAACTTCTCCAGCTCTGCCCCTATAACCAGGATCTACAGCAAAAAACAGCTCACCAAATATTTTTGATATCTCTCCACGGTTTATTTCATCAATAATGAAAATATATTTTTTTAATTCATTCTGTTTTGCGGTCACTTTTGAGACTGCATTTTTCTTTGTTTTGATTGCTTTATAAATGGCAAAATCATATGAATAACCCTGAGTTGCAAATGCCTTTCCAAAAAAATTAGTTATATCTTTTATCTTATTAAACTTTTCTCCAGACTCCAGCATTCTTCTTACTTCATCAATGTTAAGGTAAAGTTTATTGGCGCTTGCATTGCCTGGGATTGAAATATTAATATGTTTATCATCAACGCCTGTAATAAAGAATTCATTACCATTTATTGTATTAAACTTAGTTGTCCCAAATTCAATACCTGCGAAGAAATCTGCCATTGCTTCCTGAACCGAAATTTCTTTTTCAATCGTTTTTTGTGATTTCTGAGAATCATCAAAATTCTTTTTTGCGCGTGCAACAAACCTTTTAAAGATACCGTCCTGCAATTCAAATCCCATTGAGCCATCATCGTTTATCCTTGGCCGCAGGCCTTCGACAAAATCCGTATAATCATAACTCGGATGGAATTGAATAAATTCCACTTGTTTTTTCTGTTCATCTGACAACAGAGTATAGTCATCAAAATATCCATTACTGATAATGTCTGCTGCTACTTCTTTTGCCAGGTATGATTTCCCTGTTCCAGGAGCCCCGTGAAATATAATATTTTTTGATTCAATTAACAAATTGGAATATGGATTCCTATAGCTATCAGAAAGCTTTGACAATCTATCTGTACTTACTGCATCATCACCAGTATGTTCCTTCTGTTCTTTTTCACGATAGATTAATACCAACTGATCACCTGGTTCTCCAAAGCGTTTCAGGCACTCTTGCACAAACAATATCGTTGAAAATATGTTCCAGCAATAAATCACAAACTGCCGGCCGTTATCATAACTGTAAGTCATATATTCTATTGAATTACGATGTTTCTTAAATTCTTCTGCACTTGAAAAAATACCCTTCAATATTTCCCCATTATGAATATACTGACAAACAGGGAAATTCTCTTTATCGTCAACAGATAATGCCACAATTTGACGTTCAAAGATCTGGCAGACTATACGTGGCATTGTTTGATTTGAATTTCTTCTTTCACCTTTATTGTAGTTTCGCCTTATCACTTCACCATTTGCTCTTTGAAAGAATACATCAAGCGGCTTATAATTATCCCCAAGGCTTAGATCGTTTATCGTAAACCTTTCATCCGTAGAAACCACGCTGGTGGATGTTATTGTCAGTTTAAATTTTTTATGCAATGATTCATCTGTGAATCCATTTTCAGGCAAAATATTTTTTGCGACATCATCTGAAAAGTCCTCAATAGCCATTTTATACCTCCGGCTTTATTCTTATATCTCATCCGGTTTCATAAAGTGCCCCTGATCACATTTTATAAAAATACCGTATTTGCCAAGTTTTGCATGTATCTTACAGTGGTGAATCGGGCACATAACATTCTCTCTTTCGATATACTGATTTGTTATATCCGGCGTCAGATATTCCATATTCTTACATGAACTACACCTCAAATAGCAATTTCCCCTGCGACCTTTTGCAAGTTTCATCGGCGATTCACATTTGGAACATTTTACATAATTTTCAACAAATTTTCCTAGTCCTTCTTCCTGTTTTACATCATCTCCGTCATCATCAGGGTCCGTTGATTTAGATGATTGATAGTCTGTTTCCATTTTCTCGAGTAACGGTTTTTCGATGCCGCCGATCTTCAGTTGTTCCAGATCACTAAGAGATTTTATCATTCCTATCGTATGCTCTCCGACAATCCGAAGTATCGTCTGGCAAACTGTATTATATCCATTGCTTTTATATGTGAAAAGTCCCCTGGATACCGGCAACCCATACCATATAACCCTGTCATCCACCAGCATCACCGGAAATACTGCATTCTCTGCTCTCCAGGTAATTTTCTTCCACTCCTCCGGAAGATCATTATAAGCGTTAGATTTACAGAGAATCTGAATTTTGTTTTGCTTTGCTTTTAAAAGCATCTGTAAAACATAATGTCCATACTCATTATCCAGTTGACCATCCGGGATCGATATGACAATCTTATTTCTTGCCTTTCCTATATCATTTTCCAGATCTTCCAGAGCGTCACTAAGCTCAGGATAATACATGATATTTTTTCCCATGTATACAGCAGAGAAGTAATCCTGTAAAATTTTGTCCTTAACCCCTACTACATTTTCATTTTCAGAAATGTAGCAGACAAGCTGATAGAAAATATTATCTTTCCCTTCAAAATTATTCTTCCAAAACAAGCCGTTAGCTACGGCAATAAATTTCCCCCGCGCTCTGGTCACAGCCACGTTGATCAGTCTCGTCACAGAACTGTTCTCATTCTTCGACATCAAAAAACCCACATCGTGTTCAGGAAAGCTCTCAACAGCATCAAAAACTATCACATTACGTTCAGATCCCTGAAACTGATGCACCGTAGAGCAGGCAACATCAGTATATTCATACTTCCGCTGATCCTGAATCATTGCCCGAACCAATCTCGCCTGTGCCGCATATGGTGTAATTATGCCAATACTTTTTTCACCGTTTTTTTCCGCATCCAGCGCTGTTGCAAAAGATACAATGGCACTCAGGATATTAAATCTGGAATTTTCACTGTTCTTCGCTGCCGCACAGTATGTCCCTTTGAGATTTATAATGCTAACCGGATGACCGCTCATAGGCTTTCCCTGCACTATAGCATTCCGGCATGTCTGCACACTTTTATGATTTTTCAGCAGTCTCCGATACACAAATCTGTTGGGGAATGCAGCTATGGAAGGATGCATCCGGCGCTGTTCATCCAGCATAACCAGCCATGGGTGCGCATATATCCTGCTGCCAATGCCAGATATTTGCAGATAAGAAAAAATATCTTTTTCAAGAACATCTTTGGCTTTTGACTGTGCAATAGGAGAAAGCTGCCTAAAATCACCAACACATATAAAGTGCTGTTTTGCATAAGATGCTGCACACACGATCTGCGGCACATATGCCATACTGACTTCATCAAACATTACAAGATCATATTTTTTATCATTAAACAGTTTATCAATGGTCACCTTGGAAATGGTCGTAGCTACCACATCCGCATGTTCAGCATAACGTTTCTCGTCTTCCCTGATCTGTATCCGAATATTCTTAAGTTCCTGCTCCACCCTCGTACGATCAGATGATAGCGGTGAAGCACTGTTTTTCAGACGATTCTTTTCCGCCTGCGCATTTTCCATCCGGGTTTTCAGATCCTGTCTAAGCTGCAGAGCATAATTGAAAGCAACTGCTTCATTGTCTTTTGACAGTTGTTCGTCCCTGACATAACCATAACGCAAAACGCGTCCTGCCTTCAGCCATGCGTCTTTACCATCATTCCTCAACTGCTCCGAAACTGCTTTGACCACACCGTCAACAGATATATTGCTATGAGACACAATTAGTACGGATTTCTTCTGTTCCATCGCACGGATTGCAATTCTTGCCATAGTATAAGTTTTACCGGTTCCGGGAGGCCCCCATATAACAGTAACGTCATTTTTCAGCCCCATCGCCTCAGCGATTTTCTGACCTTTCGGAATATTTTCCGGTGGTTCCTTTGTAGCAAGCTTCGGCCCGTCTTCCAAAATTTCAACAGCAATCTTATTCTCTTTGCTTAGATTCTCGATTTTGTCATGCAGAGCTTCCAGCAGCTTCCATGGATCAGCACTTATCCAGGCATTTCCTACTGCTTTGCCAAGATCCTTATCAAGCAGCACGATGATCTGAAAGTTTTCACAAACAAGGACAGTACCTGATACTTTATTGCCGCCAGACATCTTTATCGTGACAGGAGTATCCTCTGATAGAAAAACTTCTGACTCCATCTCAAAATTGTATGAGAACATTCCGTGTGTAATATTGATAAATTTTCCATTGGAAACCCTGTATTCATGGCCGCCGATATCCTTAAGATAATTCATCTCATCACAGAGGGCCTTTTTATATTGATCCAGAATCGGCGTATTATAAGCATTGGCTGAAATGCTGTAAGCAGGAACAGGCTTTGATGATATATCCATTTTTCCGGTATCTATATATACTTTCTGAGATCCATCAGGTTTATTTTGCTGTACTTTGAATGAGGCTATCGTCGCAGACTTGTCAATATCATCTTGTGGCACTTCTTCATATGCACGAGCGCCATACTTGGAGTTATATTTTTTATCAAGGATATTTCTTCCATATGCACTACACCAGATATTGACCGCTTTTCTGGCCAGGCTCGACTCAGTCCCACATTTTTTAACCAACTCAGCAACATATCGCCCATAAAATTGGTCGTCAAGTACCTCTGCTTTGTTTATTCCATTAGCAATACCAAGATGAAACAATTTTATCAGCTCTTTCGCCATCTTTGGTTCTTGTGGGAAATAGTCATGTATATAAGACTGAAAGCTTCGATCATTTTGTATACTGTCTGGATGCCTTGCCAGCATCCTTGTAAATTCATCGATAATCATAGAAATCTTATCCCTTCCCCATTTTGTTAACATTCCTGTAGGATAAATTTCATATAAAGTAAAGTATCATCAGCGTAAGTTTTTGTCCTACTTTAACTAACTTAACCCGGACAGAGACCGCATTACAAGATCCACGTCCTTATTCTCCAGTTCCTGGATTATGTGCAAATATGTTTTCTGAGTTGTTGTCATACTGGCATGCCCCAGTCTTCTTGCCACACTTGCAATAGAAACTCCTGCGAAAAGGAGAAGGGAAGCATGAGTATGACGCAGGCCATGAACAGATATCACTGGAATATGAAGCTCTTTACAATGTCTGGCTAATACATCATTCGCTGTAGAATTGTAAATCTTTTTGTTGACGAAAATCGGCTCGTCGGCAGGCAGCCCTTTTACAATTTCCGCAAACTGAACGACTATCTGCCAGTCAATTTGTATTTTTCTTTCGGATGATTTGTTTTTTGTCGGCATGAATCCGCCGTCGCCCTTATAATCCCAGGTTTTGCTTACAGAAAGAGTCTGATGTGCAAAGTCGAAATCAGCCGGAGTAATCGCCAATGCCTCCGAAAATCTCATTCCTGTTTTCGCAACCAATAAAATAAACCAGTCCCAGTTAATCTCATCTTTCAAATCAAGGCCCGCGATCAAGGTATGAAGCTCAAACTGATTCAAATACTTGATCTTCTTGACTCTGGCTGTTTTCCCTTTGATTATGGCCTTGCGAGTCGGATCCCGTTCAATAAATCCCTCATCAACAGCATCCAGGATTGCTCCTTTCAGCTGATGATGAAAATCCAGCGTTGTCTGTTTCTCGTGATACTCCGCATAATCGTTCAAGAGCTGCTGATATGCCGTCCTTGACATATCCACGATCCTTAATTCAGGAGCAAGCTTTCTGACCCACTTATTCGTCATCAGATACTTGTTCATTGTAGCCTTCCTTATCGCACCCCTCTTATAAACATCTATCCACTGTTCATAATAATCAGCAAATAAATCCGTTTCGTTTATATTATTAAGCATAAGTTCCCTCCAATTTGATGAAATTCGCTTACGCTGATGAAGAGTGATAAGGTTGTCGAGTTGAGTAAAATAACTACCAATAAGCTTCTGCTCATCATATTGAGGAACCAGAACGCCGATTTCATTTATCGCCGTTTTCGATAAACTTGGGACACCGGTTGATTCATCTTTTTTTTCCCAGTCAATATTTTGGAATATATCAAAAACGAAACTCAAGATATATTCATCTCTCGGAACTGCATAAAACAGCGTATCTACCGTCCAAAACGGGGCTTTTAATACATACGGCTTGTTAATCGTTCCCTTTCTTCCAATCCCGATTGCGTCCTCGTTATAAGAAATTGCTTCGTTTACGCTGAGCATATAACCGCCCGTCCCATAGACAGGAATATCACCATCCGACAGATGCTTATAATCTCGTCCGCTGCGAACATCAACCACATCGCACAGCTTACGCTGTTCCCAAACTATAGCCCATTAAACTTCAAATCCACCCTGTAAAATGAATTTTCTAAGGTAACCATCTATTCTCATCCGCAGTTTTGCCGGCGAGTAGCTGACATTTTCCACCGAAAGGAAGTATTCTTTTGCCTTTTTAATATCCGCGGTTGCTTTCAGGCTGTCAAATCTGCCGAATTCATTGATATTATCTTCATTTACAACAATTGACATAAAGTAGCGCAGCTGATTTTCATCTACTCCCATTGCCTCAGCCATCCTGTGTATCTGATCATTCTTGGCATTCACCATATATTCAGTTATATAATCACGGAGAGTCTTGTTCTCCTCCATGACAATATTTCCACTCTGCACATCGCCCAGGAAAATATTCGCATACTTTTGCTCTTCCTGTGTTAAGGACGCAAAAGACTTATGAAGCTCATCCAGGACATCCTGCATTTCTCTCGGGGAAACATTCGGCTGATCCAGCAATTTACAGAATTTGACAAACCGGCTGTTCATGTAATCATTGTCTATATCGTCTGTCTCTATCTCTGTGATGTATGTATTAATATCGTAAGGCGGGTCTTTTATAGTACCACTTGTGCCGCCTGCAAGCTCTTTATATCTGAGAACAAGCGTCAGATAAATATTTTCATCCAGATTTAAGGTCACAGTACTTTTTGATTCTTCGTGCTCAAATGTAAATTCTTTTTTGTCCCAGGAAAATCCCTGAATCTTGGCGGCTTGAAGATATTCTGAGAATTTATTGAATTCCTTAGCAAACTTTCCCCTTACAGATTCGTCTTCCGGAAGCTTTTCAAAATCAGGTATTCCCGCGTTAACAAACAGTTCCTTGATATCATCATACAACTGATTTATTTCCTTTATGTTAGATTCCAGTTTTTCTACGAACAATCCAAACGGTTTATCCCCGGAATACAGTTTTACTGCCTTTTTGATATTCTGCTCCATTGTATGAGGATAACGGTAATACCTTATTGTTCCAAATGGCTTGTCAGGACCAGCCAATCTGTTTGTCCTTGAAAACGCCTGGATGATATTTTCATAGCGAAGCACCTTGTCCAGATACAGAGTATTCACCCATTTCGAATCGAAACCGGTAAGCATCTGGTCTACGACTATAAGTATATCTATCTGTTTATCCCGGCTTTTTTCAATGCGCTCATAAGGTTTCTTGTGAGCCATGCGCATAGCAATATCCTTCTTGAATTTGTCATGCGTAGGTATTGAAAACTGCTGATCATAGGTTCTGTTATAATCGGTAATTATTTCGACAAGGTTTTCCTCCTTGAACTTCACATCGCCATTATTATCGATGTTCGGGTCAAATAATGCTGTGGTTCTCAAATCAGGAGCTGCCGTTTTAAATAACCGGTAATAATAGATTGCTTCTGGTATAGAGCTTGTTGCGAAAATTGCATGATATTTCCCATTTTGACTAAGTACTGTCCACCCTTCCAGGATGTCCTCCACAACTGACTGTCTGTGCTCATCTCTTTCATACTGGCTTTTAGGCACATAATCTTCAATGCCTTTCACGCAATTGCCGTTTGAATCAGTTGTGCTGTACATTTTACGATCAGTCATGAAATGATTGAAAGTCTCCTTTTTAGCCGGATCAGAGAGAGCTTCTTTCTCAGTTGCTGCCTTTGCTTTTTCAAGGGCGACTGCTACTCTGAGGTCCTTATCCTTATATGTAAGGACCTTGTACGGATCAAATCCCAGCACATTTTTATCACGTATTCCATCTGCGATACTGTAGCGGTGAATCTCATCCCCGAATACTGTCGAAGTCGTATTCAGTTTTTTCTGGTTCTCGTCCTGAATAGGAGTTCCCGTAAATCCAAAAAACATCGCAGTGGAGAATGTTCCTTTGATAGTCTCAAGCATATCCCCAAATGTGGATCTGTGGCATTCATCAACAATGAAAACTATCCTCTTGCTGTTCATGATCTCAATGTCTTTTGCCTTAAGTCCATACTCATCTTTAATTTTGCTCATTTTCTGGATAGAAGTAACTATAAGTGTGTTCGCAGGGTCACTGCTCTTTAGCTTTGCTACCAGGACTCCTGTATTCTCAGTAGCCTGCACATCTTCATTCTCTCCGGCAAATCCCCTGTATTCCTGTAAAGACTGTGTCCCCAGCTCAATTCTGTCCATCAGGAATATTACCTTATCGGCATCTTTCGAATCTGCGATCAGCTGAGCTGACTTAAATGAAGTCATGGTTTTTCCGGAACCGGTAGTGTGCCAGATATAGCCTCCTCTGGTACTCTTCGTGCTCCAATCTGCCTTTGAAACCTTCTCGGAGATCCCGCTGGCCGCATAATACTGATAACTCCTCATAACCTTTAAAATTCCGTCAGTATCGTCAGCTACCGTATAGAACCCGATCATCATGTGCGCCATCGGGATAGACAGCAAGCGGTCCGCGATCATTTTCCAGTCATTTATGGGATTATTATTAAAATCTGCCCAATGAAAATAAAAGTCTTTATTAAACCTGCCTTCTGACCCGGGATTCGCAAAATAAACCGTTTCATCCGGCTCCATTGCAACGAAAATCTGAACCAGCGAAAACAATCCGGTAAATACTCCCTCATCGGAATACTTTTCTATCTGGTTATATGCCTGGCTTACCGGGATACCGCTCTTTTTCAGTTCAACATGGATGACAGGCATGCCGTTAATAAGGAGCATAATATCTCCCCTACGTTCATTCATTATGGCAGATTTCGTTTTGAGTTTCGGCTGTCTCGCGATCTGGTATCGACTCTGTCCAGCCGCGATCTCACTTCTGTCATATATCTTCAGGCTTATTTCTTTCCCACAATGCAATATATCATCCGGGTTATCCCTTTTTACAGATATTGTCTTGCCATTTATAAAACCATTCAGCTTGAGAGGAGTCTTCAGTTCTTTAATCTGATCCAGGATCCTCCGCATTTCAGAATCTGTAAGAGGGCAGTTATTCAATCTGTCTTTGGTATTATTATTTTCAAACAATATCCTCGCCCAGTTCGCAAGCAAATCCTTCTCCGTAGGATACATGATAACCCCGTCATGCCATCCCTTGCTTATGAGAATATTTACAAGTGCATCTTCAAAATCAGATTCCTTTATAAAAGGCATTTTGTCATCTCCCTTTTCTATACAAACATCTTTTCAAGCATAGATTTCTTAATATTTTTTAGTTTTTCAAGCTCCCGCTGATGAAGAGTGATAAGGTTGTCGAGGCTTTCCAGAAATGCACCTATCTGCCGTTGTTCTTCATACTGCGGTATATAAAATGATTCATCTAAAAAATCATCGGGAACAAGATTGGTCATCATTGTTGAAGCCTTGGTTGAACGAATCAGGATATCGCCCATTAATCTTTCGTTGTTGATGGCATACTTCCAAAAGAGAAGATCATATTTGGGCATTATAGGCTTAAATACATCGAAAACATGTGAAACTATACCGTTTCCAATTGTATTTTCAACAAATCGTCCGTGAGCAAAATCTTTGCTTTTATTGCCTTCAAATGCGATATCACCAAGTTCAAAAATGTTGTAAGTTAGCAGATAATCGGCATCTGTGATGTAAGAATCAGTCTTGTAATACATATTGGCAACAGAAATAATGCTGTCTTTTCCATAGCTCAAATCATTTTTCCTGCTGACCTTTTCGTATAGTTCAGAGAACTTACGCTGTTCCCAATCATCAGTAAATCCTGAAAAACGAATCTCCGGAACACTACTGTCTTTTTTCGGAAACATCTTTTCGAGCATGGATTTCTTTATTGAAACAAGTTTGTCATACTTGCGCTGATGAAGAGTGATAAGGTTATCGAGGTTAGCAAAATATTGTCCGATTTTGATTTTTTCTTCAACTGAAGTTGGCATAGCGAAATCCAGCCCAGTCAAAGTAGAGTATTTTACACGCCTTTTTTCTATCAAAGAGCCAGTAGCAGCATTATCGAATTTTCGTATTGCAACTGGAGTTTTGAAATAGGCACTCCAAAATGAACTGCAACGATTTTCATCAATAGAAAACACATCATAATACCCGGAAACGCTGATATTATAAGGATTGTTGTTATATCCCAACGCCCCAAATCTCAGATTCATAGGATTCGTCACAAATTCATCCGGTCTAACAATTTTGAATAATTCTTCCTCTTTCTGAACCAAGAACCCCCTTTCGTATCTGTCAGTTTTAGGGGTGACTCCTTTTTCAATCGTTAAACTAAAAAGAGGATTTGATTCAAAATTGGAGGTCCTGTTTACTTGCTCTTGAAGAATCTCACCTAACTTACGCTGTTCCCAATCATCAGTGAATCCAACAAATCTGATCGCTGGTTTATTCTTTCTTTCGCTCATATTATTCACCCTTCAGAAGATTTTTGAATTCACTTAAGCCCTTCATGTCGAATTCATCCCCTGTCAGCATATCTATCATCTGTGCAAGAGACTTTTCTGTTAATGCGATCTCTTCTTCCACTTCAGCAAACGTCGTATCGTATTTCTTTGCCAGCTTGTCTATCCTGGTACTCAGTTCATTTACGATTGCCTCCGGGATGCTGTTCAGGGCATCGCATATCGGATCGAGCCATTTCTTTGTCAGCAATTCCGTGATCTCACTGTCGCTGAGAGCTTCAATCCTGCTGATCGTATCTGCTGTTAACTCAGCGTCTTGATTCTTGATATCATTTTTGAGCTTCTTTTCTTTGTCATATAATTTTTCATACGCGAGCAGGCGCATTTCATACGAATCCTGATCATATTTTTCGCCTTTTTTGATGTCGGATTTTATCTGTTTTATCTCTTTATTTACATTGGCAGATACAAATCCATCCTTCTCATCCGTGAAAGCATCAGATTCTTTTTCTTCATCACTGAATGAGTCGAGCAATTCCTCATATTCGCTGCTCATCTCATCCAGGCTGTTCTGGGCATCATTGAGAGCTGCATATTTCTCTGGCAGGAGTTCTTTCTGCACAAGTTCAAACGGCATGACATGTCCGATCCAGCCATCCTGTATTTCTTCATCCTTACCGTTTTTCTTTTTGATTATCATTCTGGGGTCGACTTTTCTTATCGCCTCAGTTCCTTCTGTCTGGATCACTTCCAGGTCGACAGCGATTTTGCTCCACTCCTCGTCAAGAAGTTCATATGCCTGATAATAATCTGCTAAGGGAATGTCCTTCATCCGTACGGATATCTCCTCGCTGATCACAGCCTCCTGCCTTGATATATTCAGGGTCATCATATTGCCGATGATCTGTTCATTAAGATAATCTTTGAAGGAAGAAAACCTATTCTTATAAAGATCGGCAAAATCAACGATATCCTGATGTGAAATTATCGTCTGTCTGATATCATCTGTCATCAGCTGCGAATATTTTTCGGAAATTGGCGCAAATATACTTTCTCTCAATGCCGGGAATGCGCTCCAGTAATCATTAAGTTCGTCGATCTCTGAATTCGGGATACCCCCGAACATCGATGAATAAATGTCCCAGCTCTCAGCCTTCTCCGATGAATCCACATATCTGGGGATGTTCAGATTGTAATCGTTGGCCCTGATTTCATCTTTTGACACCACTCTGGAGAACTTGTCTGTAGATTTCCTGGCGATCACCGTGTCAACGATTTTTTTGATATCACAGGCACGCAGCTTGTTGTTCTTTCCTTCCTTGGTAAAACCCCTGGAGGCATCGATTATCAGAACATCTGTCGACTGTCTGCGCTGTTTGAGAACCATGATTATCGTAGGTATTCCAGTACCGAAGAAAATATTTGCCGGCAGTCCTATGATCGCGTCGATGTGATTTTCCTCAATGAGGTTCTTTCTTATCGTGCCTTCCTCTCCGCCTCTGAAGAGTACTCCATGAGGAAGGACGATCGTCATGATGCCGTCGGGCTTGACATGGTACAGATCATGCAGCAGAAAAGCGTAATCTGCTTTCCCCTTCGGCGCCAGTCCGAACCTGGCATACCTTGGGTCAGTCTCCTTGTTCGAGGGATCCCATTTCTGGGAATAAGGCGGATTTGATACCACGGCGTCAACATATAAAGGAGTATATGTCTCTACCGGATTGCTTTCATCAAAATAAGGCCAGTCGTCTTCAAGAGTATCACCGTTCCTGGTCACGATATTGTCAGGCAGGATGCCTCTCATGACAAGATTCATTCGTGTAAGGTTGTAGGTATTAGCCTTGAGTTCCTGCGCGTAGTACTTGATTTTATCTTCATTATCAATGTGTTTGGCAACGCTCTTGCCGATGCTAATAAGCAGAGAGCCGCTGCCCGAAGTAGGATCATATATCTGAATATCCCTTTTATCCTTCAGATGATCCGCGACTATTTCCGACATCAGTACAGACACTTCATGCGGCGTATAGAATTCCCCGGCCTTCTTGCCGGCATTAGCGGCGAACATGCTGATCAGATATTCATAGATAAAGCCCAGGACATCGTAATCCTGTTTTCCATCCATGGGTATGTCCTTGATGAGATGTATTAGACTGCTGATAGCCTTTGTCTGTGAAGCGGCACTGTCACCCAGCTTGCTGAGTCCTGACTCCAGAGTCTCAAATATATTTTCGAATACCTTTTTATGCGTAGGCTTTATCAGACGGCTGAAAGCTGAGAGCGCGTCGTGCACGTTCGATACGTCAAAATCCTTACCCATGCTGATCCATGTTGAAAACAGATCTGGGTAAGCGATGAAATACCCGACATTGTCCTGAATATATCTTACAGTCTCAGGATCTCCCTCAGATGTCTCTCTTATCTCCTCTTCTGTGAATTCGTTCTCACGAAGAAATTTCAGTTCCTTATCGCTTAGAAATTTATAAAAAATAAAGCCAAGAATATAGTCCTTATATTCATTTGCCTCTATTTTTGATCTCATCTGATTGGCAGCGCCCCATATCTTTGCCGCTAACTGTTGTTTGTTCATTCCTTCCTTCCCCTCTGTCCTATTTCACCCTCTGCGGTATCCCGCAGAACATTCTGGTCACATGTTCGGCGTCCTGCGCGAGCCTGGCCAGGTATCGGCCGGCTGCTTCCCGCCACTGTCTCTGCCACGGTTCGAGCGGCACAATGCCGCAGGAGATATCTTCACTGACAAGGACGGCGTCCTGCCTGAAATCAGTCTGGGCAGGCCTGCCGGCCCGCACGCAGGCGAGGACATATTTCTCCAGGTGCACGATACAGCGGGCGTTCAGATCTATCGCGCCGTCATCTGTGCAGACATAGATATCCTCATCACTCAGGCCGTATTTTTCAGCGGCATACTCTTCCTGCCCCTGAAAGGCTCCGCCGATGATAAGCTCCATAGTTCCTCCCGTCCCTGCGCCGTGATCATTTTCGTCTTGATCCTTTGTGCCGTGATTCTTTTCGCCACAATCCCTTGCCTCATGATCCTTTTCGCCACGAACCTTTTCGAAGTGATCCTCTTCGCCACGATCCTTTTCGCGGTCAAGTGCGATGTCCCAGTCTCCGTTTCCCTTATGCGCGATTATGTTTCCCGCGCATATCTCCAGGACCTCGTCGCAGAATCCGGCTGAGAGCTTCTCCAGATAGGCGAGGCCTCTGCGGAAATGCTCAGTGTACTCATCGTAGATGAGGGCGTCGGAATAGATAAAGTCGGAGATCAGCACGAGGTTCGTCACTTTCCGGGACAGTCTTTTAAGCTCCTCGCCGACGCGGGCGGGAGCTTTAAGGTCGATCCCCTGCTCCGGAAACATCTCATTTGAGAGCAGAGATGTCAGGGCATCAACAAGAAATGTGCCCTCGGCTCCGGCCTTATCCGGCAGGCGGTCTATGGCAGATGCCTGCTCGATGGTGATAAAGCCCAGATCTTTTCTCTCCTCGCGGTGGCGCCTTATGCGCGCGGTGTCCTCATCATCGCGGGCTGTCATTGTCGCCGCGTAATAATGGGGTCCGGGGAGGGAGAGAGCTATCCTCTCGGCAATAGAGGATTTGCCGTTTTTACAGCCGCCGCTTATCAGGATCTTCATTCTGTTCCCCGCAGAATGTTTTCCGCGTTTCTGACCCTCTCCACGGACGGCGGCTCTGTGCCGGCCAGCGAGTAGGGGATGTGCAGCTCTTCCCACTTGAATTCGCCCAGGGAGTGATAGGGGAGGACCTCTATCCTCTGCACATTTGAGAGCGTCTGTATGAAGGAGCGCGTCCTGCGCAGATAAGCGTCGTCGTCAGTGACGCCGGGGACGAGGACATGCCTTATCCAGACGGGCTTGTTTATCTCTGAGAGATAGCTTATGCCGTCAAGTATGTTGTCGTTCGGCTTCCCGGTGAGCCAGAGATGGCGCTCGGGATCGATGTGCTTGATGTCGGCCAGGACCAGGTCGGTGCAGCGCATCAGCTCGTTGAATCTGCCGAAGAAAGCGCCCTCGCGGGTAAATGGCTCCAGAGCGGTGTCGAGGCAGGTGTTTATGCCTTTGTCGGCAGCCTTCTGGAAAAGCTCAGTCAGAAAATCGATCTGCAGCAGGGGCTCGCCGCCGCTGACAGTGATGCCGCCCTCCGCGCCCCAGTAGGGGCGGTAGCGCAGGGCCTGGGCTATCAGCTCATCAGCGCTTCTCACGCTCACCGGCCTGTCCGGCTGCAGAGCCCAGGTATCCGCGTTGTGGCAGTATCTGCAGCGCATGCGGCAGCCCTGGAGAAAAATCACGAATCTGACCCCCGGCCCGTCCACAGAGCCGAAGGTCTCCACCGAGTGGACCAGCGCGTTATTGTTTTTCAAGGAATTCACGGACCTCTTCCACAGTCTTGCCGGACTTTTTGATCAGTCTCAGCAGTTCCTTCTGCTCTGCCTGCTCGGCAGCCTTTTTCTCGGCAGCCTCCGCCTCGCGCAGCTCCTGGGCAAGCTTATCCTGCTCGTCCTGCAGAGCTACTGTCTTCTTCTGGAGGCTGTTTATCTGCTGGTCAAGCTTCTCCATCTTCGCGGTGATTATTTCCCTCTTCGTTCTTCTTGTTCTTGACATGGCTTCGATCCACCTTTCTCTGATGCAGGCTGTGCTCAGTTATTTCCGAACAGATCCCGCGTATATACTTTATCGATTACGTCTTCAAGCTCCATGCTGTACCTGTTGGCGACGATCACGTCCGATCTTTTCTTAAAATCCTCTAGATCGTTCACTATATAAGAGCCGAAAAATGTGCTCCCGTCCGCGAGAGTCGGCTCGTAGACTATGCAGACCGCTCCGCGGGCCTTCACTCTCTTCATGATGCCCTGGATGGCGGAATGCCGGAAATTGTCTGAATCGGTTTTCATCGTCAGACGGTAGATGCCGATCACGGCAGTTTTCTCGCCTACCGGATCGCCGGCCTCGTCATAGCCGGCCTTTTTGAGCACCTGGTCCGCGATGAAATTCTTTCTGGTGCGGTTGCTGGCTACGACTGCCTCGATCAGATTCTCGGGGATGTCCTGGTAGTTCGCCAGAAGCTGCTTGGAATCCTTGGGCAGGCAGTAGCCGCCGTAGCCCACGCTGGGATTATTGTAGAAATCCCCTATCCTGGGATCCAGACAGACGCCTCTTATTATGGCGCCGCTGTCCAGACCCTTGGTCTCCGCGTAGGTGTCCAGCTCGTTAAAATATGATACTCTCAGCGCGAGGTAGGTATTCGCGAACAGCTTCACTGCCTCCGCCTCTGTGAGATCCATGGTCAGCACCGGAACGTTTCTCCCGGCTGCGCCCTCCTGCAGCAGGGCCTCGAATGTATGGGCCGCCTCTGTCAGGCGCTCATCTGCCAGGTCAGTGCCGCCGATGATCCTGCTGGGATAGAGATTATCGTACAGGGCCTTTGACTCACGCAGGAATTCCGGGAAAAACATGATATTGTCTGCCGCGGCCCCGTAGCGCCCGCGAAAGCCGGCGCGGCATCTCTTCGTGTAGCCCACGGGCACCGTCGACTTGAGGATTATCACAGGCGCGCTGCCCGGCGCTCTGCCGGCACTGCTGCGCAGCACCAGATCGATGGCATTTTCCACGGCGCTGGTGTCGAAAAAATCCTTCTGTGGGTCGTAATTTGTCGGCACCGCGATTATCACGAAATCTGCCTCTGAATAAGCCGCAGCTCCGTCGAGCGTGGCTGTGAGGTCAAGCCTGACGGGCTTCCCGAAAATATCCTTTCCGGCCAGATACGACTCTATCTCATTGTCCCGGATCGGAGAAATGCGGTCATTTATCATTTTTACCTTCTCCGGCACGATATCGACAGCCGTCACATGATTGTGCTGCGACAGCAGGACAGCCAGCGAAAGTCCCACATAGCCTGTGCCGGCGACGGCGATATTGTACGGGCCTGTGTGCCCGGCGCCTGCCGCGGCCCTGGAATTCACGTTATTTTCATCCATCTGCATCATCCCCATCCGGTATTTTTATACGACAAATGCTGTCCCGGCATATATCCGGGACAGCACACTTGCTGTTATATGTATTTTACATCATCTGGGCACAATAATAAACCAAAAATCACAGTAAATATGAGCTATCTGGCCGTGTCGCCCTGCGCTGCCATCGCTTTGAGCTTGTAGAGGACTTTGCTTTTGGAAAGGACGGCGTAGATTATCGCCCCTGCCGCGATGCCTGCCGCAGCCTGGCCGATCTCCCCTGGTATCGCCACTGTGAGTGAGGCCTTGCCGAAAATGACGGCGTAGGCCGCGCTGTAGAGTGCCGCGTGCACCGCGCCGCCGACGATGGCGCCGACAAGCCAGCCGTAACGGAAATTCTTCAGCAGATGGTAGGTGAAGAGGCCGATTATCAGCGCCCACACTGTTTTGAATATGAGCGTGGGGATCACCCAGATCATGTAGCCTCCCAGCAGGTCGGACAGGGCCGCGCCTATCGCGCCGGAGAGGGCTCCGCGTTTCGTGCCGAGGATGATGACCCCGATTATCAGCATGCTGTCCCCGATGTGAAAATAGCCGCCTACCGGGTTGGGGATCTTCCCGAACATAGTGAGCAGAAAGCTCAGGGCAGCCATCATGGCCACCATGGTTATAGTTCTCGTTTTATTTTCCATAATTATCTCTCTTTAGTACAGGCCTGGTATCTGGTCTATAATAATACAGCTGATCAGCCTGAGTCAACCACTGATCTGACATTTGACAAGTTTATGATAGATGTATACTATAATGTTGAAAGCAGCGATATCATCCGCACAGCTGAAAGGTATCTGGATCATGAACATATATGAAGCGATAAGATCATGCGGCAGCAGCCGCGAAAATATCACAGCGACCGTGACTGAGGGCAGCCTGGCGGGCAGCAAGGCCCTGATAAGCGGCGGCCGTATCATCATGTCGACGGACGACGGCTCATTTTTCTCAGCCCATGCCGGCGAGATATGCTCCGTAAGGGAAAACTGCCTCCGCAGCATTGGCGGGGCGCAGGTCTTTTTCGAGGTGATCGGGCACGAGAAAAAGCTTATCATCTGCGGCGGCGGCCACGTCTCCATGCCTGTGATCAGGATCGGGAAGATGCTCGGCTTCACGGTCACGGTGATCGAGGACAGGCCGGAATTCGCGCAGAACGCTGAAAACGCCGGCGCTGACAGGGTCATCTGCGATTCATTTGCGAGCGGGCTTTCTGCAGTCGGCGGCGGCGAGGACAGCTACTTCGTGGTCGTCACGCGCGGACACCGCTGGGACAGAGAGTGTCTCGAAAGCATTTTCGGCAAGGAGAGAGCCTACATCGGCATGATGGGCAGCAGGCGCCGGGTCTCGCTCCTGAAGGAGGAGCTGCTGGCCTCCGGCATATCCGCGGAGGATGTCAGCAGTCTGCGCTCTCCCATCGGTCTGAGCATTGCCGCTGAGACGCCGGAGGAGATAGCCGTGTCCATCATGGCTGAGATCATTGAGGTCAAAAACCGCTCCGGCATCAGCGTCGTATATACAAAAGAACTTCTGGCCGCCATATTGAATGATGACGGCCAGAAGAAGGTCCTTGCTACTATCATTTCCAGAAAGGGTTCCGCGCCGCGCAGCGTGGGGACGAAAATGCTCATACTGGAGGGTGGAAAATGTATAGGCACCGTCGGCGGCGGCTGCGCTGAGATGTACATCATCACTCACGCCGGCATCATGCTCGAGGCCGGTGAAACGGTCCCGAAGATCATCCATGTCGACATGACCGCGTCAGCCGCGGCAGATGAAGGTATGGTCTGCGGCGGACGTATCGATGTGCTGCTCGAACCCATCAGCTTTTTATAAGCCTGATCACTGCTCGATGAAGAGCGGTGTCGAATAATATCTGTCTGCTGTGTCCGGAAGCAGGGCGACGATGGTCTTGCCCTCATACTCGGGACGTTTTGCGAGCTCTATGGCTGCCCAGAGCGCTGCTCCGGAGGAGATGCCTACCTGCACGCCCTCTGTCCTGGCGATAAGCCTGCCGCCTGCAAACGCGTCATCATTCTCTACCGGTATGATCTCATCGTAGATCTTGGTGTCGAGCACCTCAGGGACAAAGCCTGCGCCGATGCCCTGGATCTTGTGGGGACCGCCGTGGCCCTGTGAGAGGACGGGTGAGCTGGCCGGCTCTACCGCGTAGATCTTTACCGCGGGATTCTGGGACTTGAGGTATTCGCCAACGCCAGTGAGTGTGCCGCCTGTGCCTACTCCGGCGATGAACGCGTCTACCTGTCCGTCTGTATCGGCCCAGATCTCAGGACCTGTTGTCCTCTTGTGAGCTTCCGGGTTGGCAGGATTGACAAACTGTCCGGGGATGTAGCTGTTGGGAGTCTCCTTCGCCAGCTCGTCGGCCTTCTCGATGGCGCCCTTCATGCCCTTCGCTCCGTCGGTAAGTATAAGCTCTGCACCGTAAGCCTTAAGTATATTCCTTCTCTCAACGCTCATCGTCTCAGGCATCGTGAGGATGATCTTGTAGCCCTTGGCGGCAGCGATAGACGCCAGGCCGATCCCTGTATTGCCGGAAGTTGGCTCGATGATGGTATATCCTTCCCTGAGAAGTCCCTTCTGCTCAGCATCCTCGATCATCGCCTTGGCGATACGGTCCTTGACGCTTCCTGCGGGATTCAGATACTCAAGCTTCACAAGTATCCTTGCCTTGAGCCCGAGCTTCTTCTCGATATTAACTGTCTCAACCAGCGGCGTATTGCCGATAAGTCCTAATGTGCCCTGATAGATCTTAGCCATAATTTTATACTCCTTATCTATTCCTATTAAGTTCATATGAATTATATGAATTATGTTGTCATCATAATATCCCCCTGAAATAGATTTGTCAAGTACTTTTTCGACAAAAATCGGAAATAATTCTATGAATTGAAAATGCTGTCCGCGTAGCGGACTGTGGCCATAGCGTCGTGAGCATAGCAGTCAGCGCCGATCGAATCGGCATATTCCTGGGTCATCACAGCCCCGCCGACCACGACTCTGGTGTCCGGCTTTGTCTTCCTCAGCTGCTTTATCGTCTCCTCCATGCTGACGACCGTGGTCGTCATGAGGGCGCTCAGGCCGACAAGGGCGACGTCCTCTCTGACCGCTGTCTCAACGATCTTCTCGGGCGGAACGTCCCTGCCGAGATCTATCACGTTGTAGCCGTAATTTTCCAGCATGACCTTGACGATATTCTTGCCGATATCATGAATATCATTTTTGACCGTCGCGAGGATGATGCTGCCCTTGCTCTCCTGCCTGACGCCGGCCATCGAAGACTTTATCACCGCGAACGCGGCCTTGGCGGCTTCAGCGCTCATGAGAAGCTGCGGAAGATATACTGTTCCCGCCTCAAATCCTTTGCCGACTCTGTCCAGAGCCGGTATGAGCTCTTCATTGATCAGCTGCAGTCCCTCTCTGTCTTTGAGGCCGAGCCTGACTGCCTCCGCCGCCTGAGCGCTGAGTCCGCGCTCAATGCTGTCTCCGAGCGAGAGGGCTCCGGCTGCTGTGGCAAAATTGCTGCCGGCTGCCTGGGCGGGACCGCCGGTTACTGAGGCGAGACCGCCGGTTACAGAGGCGCCGCCGCCCGTTGCTTTGGCGCCGCCTGCGGGAGCGGCTCCGGAAGCGCCCGGGGCAGGACTGCCGCCTGAAGGCTTTTTGTCATCCGTAAAATGCGAGCAGGCCCCGATATAGCCCATGCACTGCGGATCCCTGCCTGTCAGCGCGAGCACGGCCCTGTATGCCCTCATCATCGCCTCGTCGCCGGGATTGATGATGGCGCAGGACAGGCCGCAGTAGAGAGCCAGAGAGAAGAAATTGGAATTGATGATCGGGCGCATCGGCAGCCCGAATGAGATATTCGAGACACCGAGTATCGTGTTCACCTGCAGTTCTTCCCGGCAGCGGCGCACTGTCTCCAGCGTCGTCAGAGCCGCCTTGCTGTCTGAAGAGATCGTCATGCATAGCCCGTCGATGACAATGTCTGACCGCGGTATCCCGTATCCGGCAGCGGCCGCAATGATCTTTTCTGCCACGGCGATACGGCCGTCAGCTGTCTCCGGTATGCCGTCCTCGTCCAGGCACAGAGCCACGACTACGGCGCCGTATTTTCTGGCGAGCGGAAAGACAGTTTCCATGCTTTCCTGCTTGCCGTTTACAGAATTGATCATGGCCTTGCCGTTGTACAGGCGGAGGCCCCGCTCGAGAGCTGCGGCGCTGGTGGTGTCTATCTGCAGCGGAAGATCAGTGATGCTCTGGAGCCGCGATACCGTCTCCCCCATCATCTGAGGCTCGTCTATCTCCGGCAGTCCCACGTTCACGTCAAGTATGTGGGCGCCATTTTCCTCCTGCCGTATGCCCTCGTTCATGATGTAGTCAAAGTCATTTTCACGCAGAGCCTGCTTGAAGCGCTTCTTTCCCGTAGGATTGATGCGCTCGCCGATCAGCAGCGGCGTCCTGCCTATCTCCAGCGCGTGCGAGTATGAGGAGACCACCGTCCTGTGCTTTGCCTCAGGCTTTTTAAAGCTCTTGCCGCGGCAGGCCTTTATCATTTTGGCGATATACTCCGGCGTCGTCCCGCAGCATCCTCCGAGCACCTGCACGCCGAGCTCAGCTATCTTTTCCATAGCCGCGCAGAAAGCGTCCGCGTCCAGATCATACACGGTCTCGCCGTTCTCCTGCCGCGGCAGGCCGGCATTGGGATTGACTATCACGGGGATCGAAGCCGTGCGCGCCAGCTCCTCGACTACGGGAAGCATCTGCACCGGACCCAGACCGCAGTTGATACCGATGGCGTCAGCACCCAGGCCTTCCATGAGCGCGCATATCGAGTCTACGCCGCCGCCTGTGAGCAGTCTGCCCCGCTCATCGTAGGTCGTAGTCACGCAGACCGGCAGCGAACAGTTCTCTTTGGCGGCCAGCACAGCCGCCTTCGCCTCATAGCTGTCAGTCATGGTCTCGATGAGCACCAGATCAGCGCCGGCATCAGCGCCGATGCGCACGACCTCAGCGAAGATCTCGACCGCCTTCTCAAAGGGCAGGTCTCCCATCGGCGCCAGCAGACGGCCCGTGGGTCCGATATCCAGCGCGATGTAGCCGTCCTCCTCGCGCCCGGCCTGACGGCGGGCCTCGCGGACATTGGCGACAGCGGCCCTGACTATCTTCTCCAGATCATCCGGATAGCGCAGCGAATTTGCGCCGAATGTATTGGCATTTACGATATCGCTGCCAGCCTCATAGTAGCTTCTGTGTACTGAGATCATCTCCTGCGGATGACTGATATTCCACAGCTCAGGCAGCTCTCCGGCCTTAAGTCCCATGCGCTGGAGAAGCGAGCCTGTCCCGCCGTCGCAGAAAAGCCACTCATTTCCGAGTCTCTCTCTAAATTTCTTCAAATCGTTCCACTCCAAGTCTCTTAAAAAATCCCATTATTCTGGTCTTCTGAATGCACAGTCCTTTTTCGAGCACAGCTCACACCCCTGAACAGGGCATCCGCTGTCAGTATCCGACACGCCTATGACTGCCGTCACGGATTTTGAGGGCATCATCATCAGGCTCTCGGTCAGATTTATGCCGATAGTCTTCGACATCTGCAGAAGCCGCGCGAAATCGCGCTGGTATTCTATCGAAAAGTCTCCGTATCCAGGCGAGAAACGCGGTCTGCAGAAACGGCCGTCCTCAAGTTTCTTTATCTCCAGGTTCACGCTGTCGCAGTACTTCTCTATCATCGAGGCGGAAACCGCCTGGTAGATCAGGGTCCTGGTGATGTCAGTTATCTGGCTCCTCCGGATAAGGTGATCCGGCGCCAGGCCGAGAGTCGCCGCCATAAGGCAGCAGCTTCTGCAGCCGCGCAGATTTTTGGCCAGGTCACGGCTCACGACGTGCATGCTGCCGATGTCAAACGAACCGTCAGCATTCCATTCGATCTCAAAGCTCTTATATACCCGTCTGGGCGAGACCAGCCTCTGCAGCTCCCGCACGGCGTCGTCTATGGCGGCTGAGAGCTCCGGGCTGCAGCCGCCGCGGCAGCCCATGTAGCGCAAAACTTCTTTTCTGTCTGGTTCTATCATATATCCTCGCGGGCGCTTGGCCCTGCTCCCGTCATTTCCCTTCCCACGGGCGTCTGGCCCTGCTCCCGTCATTTCCATTCCCGCGGGCATTTGGCCCTGCTCCCGTCATTTCCTTCCCGCGGGCATCGTGCCCTGTCACTTGTTGAGCAGCGCGGAAACATTGTCCATGATCGCCCCGGCCACCTCCGGCGAATTCATCGTGTATATGTGGATATGCTTGATCCCGTTGGCGATCAGGTCGATGATCTGCTCGCTGGCGTAGATGATGCCTGCCTGTTTCATGGCGGCGGGATCTGTCCCGAAATAATCTACGATCGCCTTGAAGCGCTCCGGGACATTGGTGCCAGACATCTGGACGCTGCGGCCCAGCTGCACGGATCTGGTGATCGGCATAATGCCGGCCAGCACAGGGACCTCGATCCCCGCCTCCCTGATGCGGTAAAGAAAATTATAGAAAATATTGTTGTCAAAAAACATCTGCGTGGTGAGGAAATCGCAGCCGCAGTCCACCTTTTCCTTCAGGTACCTGATATCGTCAGCCTTGTGCTCGCTCTCCGGATGGCCTTCCGGGTAGCACGCTCCCCCTATGCAGAAATCGCCCTGAGATTTTATGTCGCGTATCAGCTCGTAGGCGTGCCTGTAGTCACTCTCGACCGCCCCGTCCTGGGGAATGTCCCCGCGCAGAGCCATGATGTTCTCGATGCCCAGGGAACGGTACTTGCCTATCATATCGCTGACAAATCCTTTTGTCGATGTTACACATGTAAGGTGCGGGAGAACCTGTGCGCCGTACTCTCTGTGCAGTTCGTCAGCCAGCCTCATGGTAAACAGCCTGTTGCCGCTGCCGCCGGCGCTGTAGGTGACGCTGATAAAATCCGGATGGAGCGAGGCGATCTTTGTCGCGGCCTTTTTCACGCTGTCAAATGAGGATTCCTTCTTAGGCGGAAATACCTCAAAAGAGAGCGTGACCTTATCCTGTCTCAAAATGTCAATGATCTTCATTATATAAACCTCCGGGAATATGATGATATGTCGAATGTGTCCGCTGTTTATCAGGGCATACAAAAAATCTGCCGGATTAATATGCACTCCGGCAGATATGGCGCGTCAGATCAATACGGCCAGGTATTATCCGTTATACTTGACATCGATCCTCTGGATCTCAGAAATGGCCATCTTCTTCAGTTCCTCCATGGAAGCTCTCTGGCCTTCCTCAAAGAATACTTCGATCTCATTGTAGATGTCCATATAAGCCTGCTCGATGTCGCTGGGCGTTTTGGCTGCCGAAAGAGTCTTGACGCTTCTGACAAGATTCGCTACAGTGATATCCTTAAAATAGTCATTGTAGGGTATCGTGATTGAAAACAACGAATTATCGTTCGACATGTTGAGTACCTCCATCCTCTTAAGTAGCATTTATAGTTCTCCCTAATATAAAATGATTATATCATGGATATTATGTATTTCAACAAATGATAAAAAATAAACTATTTCTTGGAAATATGGAAAATAAAACCCAAATACTCTGATAATTCAGTTTGAATGCTCTAATAATTCTGTTTGCATCCCCAGCTCATACAGATGGTGGAAAAAGTGCCGGCGCTGTGATACAATATCCACATACTTACAATGTTTTACTGAGGTTTCATAAATGGAAAATACAATCAATCCGGATCTGCAGATCGAAAAAGATGAGACACCCGAGCACCCCGATATTGTCGCCTATGTGGCGGCTCATATGCCTGATCAGGACGACCTGCTGGATGTCGCCGAGCTGTTCAAGGCCTTCGGCGATCTCACCAGAGCCAAGATCATCTGCGCGCTCTCACAGTCGGAAATGTGCGTCAACGACCTGGCGGTACTGCTGGACATGAATCAGTCCGCCGTATCACACCAGCTCCGGATCCTCAAGCAGGCTCGTCTTGTGAAGATCCGCAGAGACGGCAAAGCGCGCTTCTACTCTCTGGATGACGAACATATCCAGAAAATATTCCAGGTAGCATTCGAACATATACTGGAAGGCTGATTGCTTTTTAACATGCACTGTGTTATACTGAACACAGACTTATCGGCTTTTCATGTCATATTCAGACTTCGATCGGCCGTTGGTCGTGCAATAAACGTTCAATGGTGTAGACGGGGGCTGGTTTATATGGTTAGTGCCATGGTTACAATCCGTTCACCACAGGGGCTGCATTTACGGCCGGCAGAGAATCTTGCCGAGCGTGCTCTGAAATATCATTCCAGTATCTTATTTGAATACGGTGACAAGGAAGTAAGCGCAAAAAGCCTTTTAGGCGTGCTTAGCCTCTGCATCAGGCAGAACACCGAAGTCAAAGTAGTCTGCACTGGTGCAGATGAGGAAGATGCTTTGAACGATATGGTTGATTTTATCAACCGCTTATGAGCGGGTAGATGCTTGAACGGATGTCGAAAGCACGGGAAAAGCAGCGGCGATGATTACGCTGCTCTTTTTCTTTTAAGGCAAAGTTCTGCCCCGCGCTGTATCAGGGCTTCGGAATGTCTGTATGGCTGTCACTTCCATCCGGCTCCCCGGCGGGATGAACGTCATCTTCTCCGGCGGCATCTTCCTGCTGCCCGCGGTCCCTCTTCCTGCCTGCGCTGCTCCATGCTTTATATATCAGCATGTAGCCGTATATGAGAGACGGTATTACCACAGTGCAGAATATGGAGGCCTTGAACAGGTCGGCTGACGAGCTGCCGCCTGTCAGCACCGAGACAAAGGTGAGAACATACAGACCGGCGAGAAAGATGACGCCGATCAGAGCCAGAATACGTTTTATCTTATTATACATATTGTTACTGTCCTGTTAGTGTTGGTTTATATCTGCTGAAGTTATTATATCAGCTGTGGCTGATTCGTCAAGTAAACTGAAAACTATCATTTTCAGACTGCCCTTTCACAGGCTGGAGGTTTTGCTATGAGATTTGTTGACCTTATTGAAAAAAAAGTTGATGGCGGTTCGCTGAGCACTGAGGAGATAAAGTTCTGGATCGACGGCTATGTCGGCGGAACTATACCGGATTATCAGGTCAGCGCCATGCTGATGGCCATAGTCTTCCGCTCCATGGATGAGCGCGAGATACTTGATCTCACGATGAGCATGGCTCACAGCGGCGACATGATGGACCTGAGCGGCATCAGCGGCGTCAAGGTGGATAAGCACTCCACAGGCGGCGTCGGCGACAAGACCACGCTGGTGGTAGGACCGATGGTCGCTGCCTGCGGCGCGAAGCTTGCCAAGATGTCAGGCAGGGGCCTGGGCTTCACCGGCGGCACGATCGACAAGCTGGAATCCATAGACGGATTCCACGTCAGCATCAGCCGCGATGAGTTCATCAGGCAGGTGAATGACATCGGCATTGCGGTCGTCGGCCAGAGCGGCAATCTGGTGCCCGCGGACAAGAAACTGTACGCGCTCCGGGATGTGACCGCCACAGTGCGTTCTATCCCTCTTATCTCTTCCAGCATCATGTCGAAAAAGCTCGCTGCCGGCAGCGATGTTATCGTCCTCGACGTCAAGTACGGAAGAGGCGCGTTTATGAAGACGAAGGAGCAGGCGTCTGAGCTTGCCCGGACCATGATAAAGATAGGCACAGGCGCAGGCAGGAAGGTGCGGGCCGTGATCAGCTGCATGGATGCCCCGCTCGGGCATGCCATCGGCAATGCCCTGGAGGTCGGGGAGGCCTGCATGGCACTTTCAGGCAGGGGACCCGGCGATCTCATGCAGCTCTGCCTGACACTCGGCAGCCTTATCCTGGAGGAAGCCGGGATCTGCCGCACCCGCGAGGATGCTGTGCGTATGCTCTGCGAGGCTGTTGACAGCGGGCGGGCTCTCGGGAAGCTGGCTGAGATGGTAAGCGCCCAGGGCGGCAATGCTGCCCAGATACGCGACAGTTCTCTGCTGCCTAAGGCAGAATTCAAGACCGTGATAAAGAGCCCGGCTGACGGATTCATCTGTGACGAGGACGCGATGGCTCTCGGGAACCTGGCGATGCAGATCGGTGCCGGCAGAGCGAAGAAGGAAGACGCGATAATGAACGAGGTCGGCATCGTGCTCAGCGCCAAGCCTGGCGACAAGGTCACAAAGGGCCAGCCGCTGGCAGTCGTCCATCACAGGATGGCCCTGCCGCAGGGATGGATGGAAGAATGCGTCGGCAGCTTTGTGATCAGCGATAAATGCGCCGATACAGAGCCTCTTATCGCCGAGGTGATCTAGAGATGCCCGGCAGACAGCCCATGTCACCGGATATACTGATGAAGGGAGGCGTAAATGATGGCTGATGAAGAATTATACAGAAGACTCAGCGCCGCGGCGCTGGAGGCAAGAAAGCTCGCCTACTGTCCATATTCGCATTTCGCGGTGGGAGCTGCCCTGGCTGGCGCGGACGGTAATATCTACACCGGCTGCAATATTGAAAACGCGGCCTTTACCCCTACTATCTGCGCGGAGCGGACGGCATTTTTCAAGGCTGTCAGCGGGGGATGCCGGAATTTTTCGGCGATCGCGATCGCTGGGGGATCCGCGGACGATGTGACAGACGGCGATGGCGCGCTGCCTGATGAATGTCCGCCCTGCGGCGTCTGCAGACAGGTGATGATGGAGTTCTGCGATCCTGAGACATTTGTCATCGTGCTGGCGCGTTCCGGGGATCAGTACAGGACCTGCCTTCTCAGGGAAATACTGCCGCTGGGTTTCGGCCCCGGCAATCTGAAGAAGCTGTGAAAATGACAAGACAGGAGGCAGATGATCATGTCAGTTAAGGTCGGCATCATTTCCGATACGCATGACCGGATAGGCCGGGACGTGCTGGATAAGCTCACAGACTGTGACTATATCCTGCATGCCGGGGATGTCACCACCGACGCGCTGCTGGATAAGCTGCGCCCGCTGGGGCGGCTGTATGTAGTCGCCGGCAACAGTGACTGCCGCTCTCTGGCGGATAAGCTGGTAAAGAAGCTCAGCTTCACGATAGAGGGCGTACGTTTTCTCATGGTCCATGAAAAGTTCCGCGCCGGGGCCGCGGCCTCCGGGGCGGATGTCATCATCTATGGGCACACCCATCAGAGCAGACGGGAGCTCATTGACGGACGGCTGTGGCTCAACCCAGGAAGCTGTTCGGAGCCACGGGGACCTTTCGGCAGGAGCATGGCCTTCCTGACTCTCGACAGCGGAAGGATCATCGACACCAGGATCGTAGAACTCAGTTAAAACGAGGGGTTCAGAACAAGGGGCCCGTAAGAAGCAAGAAGCTCAGAACTTACGCAAAAAAGGCTCTGGCAGCCGGCATTTGCCGCTGTCAAAGCCTTTATTTTTTTATCTCATTGCCGGGATCACTTTGCCGCTGTCTCGGATGCCGCGGTGGTCTCGGAGCCTGCCGAGGTCTCGGAGCTGACCGATGTCTCCGCGCCGACAGAAGTCTCCGCCGCCGACTCGGACTCCGCCGCATTTACGGCGATATATTTGAGCTTGTTGCCCTTGTCAACGACTTTGTAATTCTTCTCGATACCCTTCATATATTCGTCAAGCTTGTTGGACTTGATCGTCTTCTCGACATTTACATGCCATTCAGGCGCGTCATCGCCGACAAAGTACATGATATGGTATCCGTATGAAGAATGGACGATGCCGGTGTCGCCGGCCTTTCTCGCCTTATCGAAGAGCCAGTCATTGACGACGTCTGTCATCGAGCCCTTGGCTACCTGCTCATACAGTCCGCCGTTGGTATTCGAGCCTGTATCAGCGCTGTACTTTTCAGCATATTTGCCGAATGTAGCTGCGGTTGCCTTGCCCTTCTTCCACTTGCTGTATATGCTCTCAGCCTTTGTCTTCGCCGCCGCGTCAGCCTTGGCGTTTGCCTCGGATTCTGACTCGCTCTCAGCGATCGATTCACTCTCGCTGATGGTCTCTGTCTCGGTCTCGGATGCGGCCGTCTGCGCTGCTGCTGCGGTCTCATTTGCCGCCGCCGTCTCATTTGCCGCCGCCGTCTCAGAAGCTGCCGCCGTCTCGGATGCCGCGGTTGTCTCTGCCGCTGCTGTCGTCTCCACGCTGCTGCTCTCGGCAGTGGTCTCAGTTGTCTCAGGCTCGATCAGTATATGCCTGAAATCAACAGTCTTGGTCTTGTCAAGATAACGATCCAGGAACATCACCACATAGTACTCGGACGAAGTAGTATCTTCTATGACCGTCTTATCCCCCGCCTTGCGGCTGGAATCAAAGAGCCATGCCTTCACGCTGTCGTTGGAGACTGAGGAGGCGAGCTCGCCGCTGTGCTTTGCCTTCTGGGAAGTGTCGCTGGCATAGCTCTTGTATGCACTGTCAAATGAGGACTCGTCAGTGACCTTGCTGAGCATCTCGTCGGCCTGCTTCTTGGCAGCGGCCATAGCCTGCTTGGTCTGCGCTTCCTTCTCCTGCGCGAGAGCCTCTGACTCAGACTCGCTGACTGTCTCTGTGGCAGCTGCGGTCTCGGAACCGCCTGTCTCGGCAGCAGCAGTCTCCGTGGTCTCGGACTCGGGAACATCAGCCTTTATAGCGCAGAGCATGTAATCCTCAGAATCATACTCATCTTTATTCTTATCGTAGTAGTCGGTGATCTCGCTCTCAGAGACAGTCGTCTTGTCCTCTATCTTGCTGTAATAGCTGCTGGCGTAGGCGGAGAGAGCCAGATACTGCTTTATCTTGTCGACAGTCGCGTACTCGCCGTACAGAGTCTGCGCGTACTTGTCGGCATCCTCGTCATTTTCCTTTGCCGATGATTCGATCTCTGTTATTGAGCTGTTTACTTCCTTGGAAGTGTCATACTCATATCCCTCGGCCTTCGCTGTGTCTGAAAGGGCATATACAGACTTCAGTGAATCCACGGCCTGCTCGTCAAAATAATCCTTCCAGGTAAGCTTTTCGGAATAATACTGCTGATCAAGCGGCTTGGATGTGTCAAGGCCGAAATATGAGGCATAGCTGCCGTAGGTATTCATAAAATTATTATAGCTTGTGTTGTAATAATAATCGAATTCAGCCTTCTGGATCTTGTGGTCGCCGATGGAGATATAGGTGCCGTTCTTGTCGAGATACTTGGCCAGCTGCTTGCCGCCGATGACTCCGACGCAGACGGCCGCGACGGCGATCAGCGCTGCCGCCCTCATGTGGCTCTGGTGTCTCAGTATCCTTTCCTCATTGTCCTTGCGGTTCAGTCTTTTATCGAAACGTGTAGAACCGCCCGCGGAGGAATTCCTGCTCTTTTTTGAATTGTTGTCCTTCATAATTCAGCGCAATAAAATGCGCTCTCCTTCCTATTTTTTTTGATATCTATTCATATTCTCCGCTCTCGAGTTCTGTCCAGGCGAGCGTGATATTTTTATTATCGCTCGCGGCATCCTCGAAGACCCAGATGAGTTTTGAGCCGTACGCGGTCGCCTCCATCTGGTCGCGGTTTATTATCGATACATGAGTTTCTTCCGTAATATCTGTCAGGGCATCGTACAGAGACTCAAGATCGTTGCCGTAATACTCCGGAAATTCGAACATATCGAACAGATACTCCCTTGTCGAAGCTTCCGACGAGAGTTTATTGCCGTCCAGTTCAACTTCGTTCATAAAACACCTCCTGAATTATCGATGCCTGCCGTCAGTGCAAAAATGAGCCCGCATAGCAGCATGATCCCGGGCAGCAGCAGTTTGCCGCCACATTTAACAGTATGATGCTCCAGCATATATTGTCAAAATTCAGGTTGGGCATACCATATGAGCGCCCGGTGTCCATATACCACTGGCCGCCGGTGCTGAGCTGCGCGAGCAGCTGTCTGTACTGGATATTGTCCGGCTCCATCTTTACTGCAGTTTCCGCCATCTCTTTCGCGGTGATGTTGTTGCCCATCCTCGCATTGGCGATAGCGCTCAGATAATACCAGTGCGCATTCCTGCGCGAGATGCTCTTGAGAACGTTCAGAGCCTCATCATAGCTCCCCGCGTTGATATAATTTGCCACCGCGCGGTACTTGAGGTCATCCTCGTCCTGATAGTCCTGGCTCTGTCCGGAGCCGGCTCCCTGATCCTGGCCGTAGCCGCCGAAACCGCCGAAGCCTCCGTAACCGCCATAGCCTCCGCCGCCGCTGCCGGCATATCCGCCGCCGGAATAGCCGCCGCTGTAAGAACTGCCGGACTCCCGTTCACGGATGATCTGCTCGTAAGCTTCCTGAACCTGCTTAAATTTTGCCTCGGCCTCAGCCTTGTTGGGATTATTTATATTGGCATCAGGATGATAGCGCCTGCTGAGTTTTCGGTAAGCCTTCTTGATCTCCTCTTCGCTGGCGTTTCTGTTCACTCCCAATACCTGATAGGGATCGGTCATTGAATTCTCCTGTCTTTGTCTTTTAAGTGCAGCGGTATCAGAACCGCATCAATGAAGTCACGGCACGATGTTTTTCCTGTATCTGTATGTTTTGGCAAATCCGGTCCATACACCGGAATACAGTATGTTCCTGAGTATACCGGCGTCCCTGACAACAGGCAGTCTCTCAAATGCCCTGCAGCATTCCGACATCTGCATCGTAAGCATGTCTCTGCAGCTGTCATCAAAGTTCCCGCGGCCGCTGATATTCTTCAGCGGATTGTAAGCCTTGATTTTCTCGTCCTTCTCAAGATCCTCGTACGCGTCAGCAAGATAGATAAACTTGCCCAGGAAAAATCCCATAGTCCTCAGTTCCGAGGACCACTCATCCTCCTGCATGACAAATATCTCTCCGAGCATCTTCCCGGTCAGCGCGGCAGCGCGTTCGACATTCCCGTCATCCTCCCGCTCGCACTCGGTCAGGCCGGCGATATAGTCTCTCACTGCCCGGCTCTGTCTGCTGTAAAGCTTCGAGATGTCCCGCACTCTCCTGCGCAGCGCTCTCGCCTGCATCAGGCGCGTGAAATTCCTGTCATCACGCCAGTCATCGAGCATGTCATAATATGACAGCAGGATGTTCATGTCGGCAGCGTAGGCAGAAAACACGGTCCTTATCGTGTCATGGCGGCTGAGAGGGTGTACGGCGCACAGTATCTTCTTCCTGGTCAGCGGCCTGTCATACAGACTGCTGAGCAGTATCGCCAGAAATGTCATGTCGTACGTCAGTGTCAGCCTGCCTTCAAGCCCGCCTGTATCGCGCAGCGCGCAGCACAGGCCGCAGTACCACGACTGGTATCTGTTCAGCTCCCTGACCTTAAGTTCACTACGGTTTACAGTAATATATCCAAACATCGGCAATCATGAAAGTCTTGCCATAAAGGCGTCATTATTGATAACAGCGCGCTTGTGCGTGCCTGTACCTACAAGTCCCTTCTCATCATAGACATTCACTTCAAATACAAGTTTCCTGCCGTTGACTTCCCTGAGCTCACTCTCACAGCGTATCTTCATGCCCAGGGGCGAGGCCGCTATGTGCCTGATATCAGCCGCTGTGCCTACAGTTCCCTCTCCCTCTGCCAGAAAAGGCTCAACGCTCTGGGCACAGGTGTGCTCCATAAGAGCCAGCATGGCGGGAGTGGCGTAGACCGGCAGCAGACCGCTGCCGAGCTCGGCAGCCGTAAGCTCCTTCGTAACAGTTACCTCTTCTGTATTCCTGATTCCGTTTTTCAGCATAATGTCTCCTGAAATATCTTAGTCCTGATCGTTATCGGGCTCTGAGTATCCGTGATCCCCGTCATCGGCAGCCTCATCGCCGAAATCGTCTTCATCTGAGCGTTCTTCATCATCCGAATAATCCTCGCTCTCCTCATCAGAGTCGTCCGCGAGGTCGAACATCGTATCTTCGGTTGATGATTTTTCATATTCGAGATCCTCTTCGCTCGGCGGGAGGATCTTGACCTTGCCGGTCATAAGTTCCTCTACTGCCACCGACAGAGGCTTTTTCGAGTGATAATCCTCAACTTCCGAATCCGCGTTCTCTATCAGCTGCCTGGCTCTCTTCGCCGCAGCGATAACGATCGAGTATCTGCTGGTAATGATCTCATCATCATTCTCGGCATTCTCATTTATCGCATTCATAAGTTCAACATATGATGGATGTAACATATTATCTGTCTTCCTTTCTGTACACTCGAAGATCTTCCTGCAGCTTTGCCACCGCAGAGCGGTTGTTATATACCCTGCAGCGCTCTGCCTCTATAAGATTATGGATCACTGCCGCACATCTGTCTGCATCATCATTTACCACAAAATAGTCATATCTGTCAATATGTTTTGCTTCCTCTGATGCCCTCGAGAGCCTGGACATTATGACGTCCTCCGGCTCTGTATGCCTGCCGCGCAGCCTTCTCTCAAGTTCAGCGGCTGACGGCGGCGAGACAAATATCAGCGCAGCCTCGGGCATGGCCTTCTTGACCTTAAAAGCGCCCTGCTGCTCTATCTCAAGTATCACGTCGTAGCCCTCCGCGAGCTGCTTCTCCACATATTCGCGCGGAGTCCCGTAATAGTGGTCTATATAAGTCGCATACTCCAGCAGAAGATCCTCTGAGATCATCTCTTCGAACTTCCCCTGGTCTACGAAAAAATAGTGCACCCCGTCGATCTCGCCCTCTCGCGGCGACCTGGTAGTCGCGGATACTGACAGGCGGTAGCGGCCCGGATACATATCGAGGAGCCTGCTGATCACAGTCCCCTTGCCCGCGCCGGAAAAGCCTGACAGCACCAGAAGTATGCCGCCGTTATTATCACTCATTCTCTCCATCTCCGTCATCAAAATTCTGAATCTGTGCGTCCCTGCCGTTGTTCCTGGCAGCGATCGTCTCGGGCATAAGTGCTGAAAGGACTATGTGATCATCAGATGTCACCACTACGGATCGCGTCTTGCGGCCCTGGGTCGCGTCGATGATCCTTCCGTCCTCGCGGGCGTTCTGGATGATCCTTCTGCTGGGAGCCGAATCCGGGCTGACCACAGCTACTATCCGGCCCGCGTTGACCATATTGCCGAAACCGATATTCACCAGCCTGTTCATTAAAACTTCCTTTCTTACCTCAGCTTACTCTATGTTCTGTATCTGTTCGCGCACCTTCTCGATCTCTGTCTTCAGATCGATGGCGCGGTCAGAGGTAGAAAGGTCAGATGATTTGGAGAGTATCGTATTGGCCTCACGGTTCATCTCCTGGGCTATGAAATCTAGCTTCCTTCCGACAGCATCGTCGGTGAGCAGCGCATCTCTCGTCGCCTTGACATGGCTCTTGAGGCGCACTATCTCCTCGTCTATGCAGATCTTGTCAGCGTAGACGGCTGTCTCCATGACTATTCTGTTCTCGTCTATTGATTTGTCTGTGAGAAGCTCTTTGATCTTGTCTTCAAGGTTCTTCCTGTAAGCCTCGATGATCTCCGGTGAACGCTCTTCGATATAGGAGACATGCGCAAGCATGAGGTCGAGCTTCTCCAGAAGGTCTTTGCGGAGCTGGCTTCCCTCGCGCGCTCTTGTCTCAGCCAGGGACTTGCACGCCCCTTCCACAGCCGGCCCGACAAAATGCCACAGCTCATCCTCGTCGATGCTCTGCTCTTCCAGCATGATTATCTCCGGGCATCTGGAGAGCGAGATGACGCTGACGTCATTCTCAAGTCCAAAATCCTGCTGCATCTGTCTGAAGGCATCCATATAGTCGCCGGCAAGAGACTTGTTGTACTTGACGCTTCTGCGTCCCTGCGTGGAATCCTCATAGGTAATAAAAACATCGATCTTGCCGCGCTGGATGTACTTCTTGATCACCGCGCGGATCTGTGCTTCGAAATAATTGAGTGCCTTGGGCATCTTGATATTGATATCACAGTATCTGTGATTGACGCTCTTCATCTCAACGATTACTTTTCTTTCCTTTTCAGCGATCTCAAAACGTCCGAAGCCTGTCATACTATTAATCATTTATCACACCTGCAGAATAAAATATTAATATGTCATAATACTGCCTGTCGGACTGCGTCTGCCGTGCATGCGCAATCCGAGTCATCATCTCATTATAGAACACAAAAAAAAATACGTCAACAAAAATGCTACGGCCGGCCTCATTCAATAGAGGCCGGCCGTAACATCTGTATATTTATGCCGCATTCTGGGCGAGCTGTTCGCCGATGATCTCTTTCATCGCCGCCAGCAGAGTATCTACATTCTCTTCGGTCGCGTTATATCCCATAAGGCCTATGCGGATCACCTTGCCGGCGAGATCGCCGAGGCCTCCGCTGACCTCTATATGGTACCTCTTCAGGAGCTGCGAGCGAAGCTGGGCCTCGTCCACTCCCTTGGGGACAATGACCGTGTTAAGCTCCGGCAGACGGTATTTCGGATCGACCAGCATCTTCATGCCCATTTTCTCGAGGCCGCTCACCAGACGCCTGTGCACTCTCAGGTGGCGTCTGTAGACATTCTCGGCGCCCTCTTCTTCTATATTGTATATGGCCTGATACAGGGCGTACATCATGCTGATGGGAGCCGTGTGGTGATAGACACGCTTGTTGCCGCCCCAGTAATGCGTGAGAAGGTTCATGTCAAGGTACCAGTTCGGGACCTTGGTCTTGCGCCCGCGGACGACCTTCATCGCAGCTTCGGAAAATGTTATGGGAGCTGCTCCCGGAGGGCAGGAAAGGCATTTCTGCGTGCCGCTGTAGCAGATATCCGCATGCCACTTGTCAACTTCTACCGGTATGCCGCCAAGGCTTGTCACAGCGTCGACGAGATAAAGGCTGCCCGCGTCATGGACCATCTGGCCAATCTCGCAGACCGGGTTGCACACGCCGGTCGAGGTCTCTGCATGCACGATGGCTACGATCTTATAGTGGTCCTTTGCCAGGAGCTCTTTCACACGCTCCGGTCTCACAGGAGTTCCCCACTTGAATTCTTCCTTGGTCACGACTGCGCCGAGACGCCCCGCAACATCCGCCATGCGGTTGCCGAAAACGCCGTTCTCAAGGATAAGCACCTTGTCTCCCGGCTCGACAGTATTGACAAATGCCGCCTCCATGCCGGATGAGCCTGTGCCCGACAGAGGCACGGTCACTTCATTCTTGGTCTGCATCAGGTCGCGCAGACCGCTCTTTATCTCTTCCATGATCTTGATAAAGTAGGGGTCCAGATGGCCGATGATGTTCTGCGAGATGGCGCGGTAGGTGGAGGGAGCTACGCCGCTGGGGCCGGCGCCCAAAAGAAGAGTGTCCTGTACGTTTTCCAGATAATTTTTTTTCATGATCATTATACTTCCTTATCTATCATTTGCGGCCAAATGACGGTCTCCTTCGGCCCGGAAGACTTTCGTATAATGAAAAAAGCACCTCGGACGGCGAGCTGCTCAATAAGGAGCCTGCATATCGCAGATGCGCTCACGCGCAGCGGTATACGGCTGCAGCTCTGTCCTTTTGCCTGAGAGATTATACTCATCGTACTTGCACCTTCGGCACCCACTAAAGGGATTCTCCAGAGTCCTATCCGCATTACAGTCCTTTCCCTGAGGGAAACCTGAGAGTTTTACTCCTTCGGCGGGCAGATAAATGCCTCTTTCCTGTAAGCTTCATTTAGCTATATTAAATTTCACAAGCGATATTATAATGCATACTGCATAAAAATGCAATAGCAAACAAAAAAAATGCAGCCGGAAAAATGCTCACGCCTCGATTATCTGCGGCGTGTGCTGCGTATACGGCATAAATCTGTCCAGGAGCTGCTCTGTGCTGAGCTTCATATATCCTGTTGTGGTGCCGTCGCTGCAGCCATACCACTCCTCAGCCAGCACATCACGGTCAAAGACCACCTGAACACGTCCTTCAGTGTCCAGCATAGCGCTGAAAACTGTCGCGGCGCCGATCTTCGTGCCCAGCATAGATCCCATCAGCTGCGCAGGCGCGAATGATACCCGGGAAATGCCGAGGGCTTTGCTGAAATTTTTTGAGCTGAAGGATTTTTCACCGGTCGTTACGAACAGGTAAAATGCTGTCTTCTGCCTGCTGCACAGGAAAAGTGTCTTGACCATCTTCATGTCCAGAGCCTTCTCTATCTGCACGCAGTCCTCCATGGTGATGGCTTCATCTGTGTCGACGCGCTCAAAGGGAATATGCAGCTCATCGAGTGCCCGGTAGCTCATGGCCTGCAGAGGAGTCGCAAATCGTTCCGGCGCGTCTGTGCTGATCTTGCTTACGTAAAACATATCGCTTACGGCCTTTCTTCTTGAAAACTTTGCATAAAAAGTATATCATTGAAGCGACGATTTAAAAAGCGAATGTTTGTCATATATAAAATAACAATTTCAGATGTAAAGGTGATGAAGCTCATGGATATGAACATACTCAAGTATATGGCGTTTGTAAAGACCGTGGAGTACGGCAGCTTCACCAGGGCTGCCATGATGCTCAATTACTCACAGTCCGGCATCAGCCGTATGATCAGCGACCTGGAAAAGGAATGGAACGTGTCCCTGCTCGAGCGCAGCAGGGCCGGCGTGCGGCTGACCTCTGACGGTCTGAAGCTGCTGCCCGGCGCGCAGAGTCTGTGCAGGGAGTACCAGAAGCTGCAGATGCAGGCTGACGAGCTGAGCGGGCTGCAGTCAGGCCTGATACGCATCGGCACATTTTCCAGCGTCGCGACACACTGGCTGCCGAAGATCATCAAACGTTTTCAGGCTGATTATCCCAACATTGAATATGAACTGCTGCTCGGCGATTACACCGAGATCGAAGAATGGATCGCCGACGGGCGGGTGGACTGCGGTTTCCTGCGTCTGCCGACACGCCCTGAATTCGAGACGATATTTCTGGAACAGGATAAGCTGCTGGCCATACTGCCTGAGGGGCACAGGCTGGCGTCCCTGGAAAAGGTGCCTGCAGCCGAGCTGTGCGCAGAACCGTTCATGCTCCTGGAAAAGGGGGCGAAGGCCGAGATATCGGAGATCTTCGAGCGCCGAGGCCTGGTGCCCCAGGTACGTTTCACCACCTGGGACGATTACGCGGTGATGTCCATGGTCGAGAGCGGTCTGGGCATCAGCATACTGCCGCAGCTCATCCTGAAACGCGTCCCCTACCGCATAGTGGCCAGGGAGCTGGATGTTCCCGCCTCCCGCGACATCGGCCTCGCGCTCAGAGACAGAAAGTCTGCCTCCGTTGCCGTGAAACGTTTTCTGGAATACCTGCCATACAGATCTGATATCAATGTGGAGGAATGATACATATCATGAATAGTTTTACTGCAAATGAGCCAGATGCGTCAGAGTTTTACAGAGACTGCCGCCTGTGCCCGCGCCGCTGCGGCGTCGACAGGACGGCCGGAGAGACAGGCGTCTGCGGCGAGAACTCCGTGATACATGCCGCCAGAGCTGCCCTGCATTTCTGGGAAGAACCCTGTATATCCGGCAGGGAGGGCTCGGGGGCAGTCTTTTTCTCAGGCTGCGCGCTGGGCTGCGTCTACTGCCAGAACCGAGAGATCTCGGACGGCAGCTTCGGCAGGGCACTGTCTGTGGAAAGGCTGGCGGAAATATTTCTGGAGCTGCAGGGAAAGGGAGCCAACAATATCAACCTTGTCACGCCAGATCATTTTGCCCCGTCGGTCGTCCGGTCACTCAGGCTGGCAAAGCCAAAGCTGCACATCCCCGTGATCTGCAACTGCAGCGGCTATATGTCTGAGGAAGCGTTCCGCCTGCTCAGTCCCTGCGTCGATGTCTGGCTGCCGGATCTTAAATACTATGATCCGAAGATGGCGGAAAAATATTCCCACGCCCCTGATTACTTCGGCACCGCGGCTGCCGCGCTGAAGCTTATGTATGAGAGCGCGGGCGATCCCGCCTTCGACGGCAGAGGGATGATAACCCGAGGGGTGATCGTGCGCCATCTCGTCCTTCCGGGGCACTGTGAAGATTCAAAAAAGATCATACATTATCTGTATGATACTTACAAAGACCATATATATATCAGCATTATGAACCAGTTCACGCCGATGCCCGGCCTGTCTGAGACGGGATCCCCCGAGCTGGCCAGAAAGCTCACCGCCAGGGAGTACGACAGTGTCGTAGACTACGCCATCGGACTTGGTGTGGAAAACGGCTTCATCCAGGAGGGTGAGACAGCGGAAGATAGCTTCATTCCGCCGTTTGATTACGACGGGCTGTAGGACCTCAGCCCGTCTTCTCCTCCCCCTTTTTCTTCATTAACGACAGATCTCTGACTGCCTGTTCCCTGAGCAGTTTCTTGGTTATCTTGCCATTGGCCGTCCTGGGCCATTTTTCGCTGCTGATAAAGAAAAAATATTTCGGCATCTGATATGAGGCAAGATGTTCGCTGCAGTATCCCATTATTCTCTCTTTTGTGACATAGCAGTAATTTACCGGTTCGATAAAAGCAACCCCGACCCAGCCGAGCTTTTCATCGGGCACACCCACGGTTTCTGCCTGGGCTACCTCTTTGCAGTCGGATATAATACGGTCTACAAACAGCGGCGATACATTTTCGCCGTTTATTTTATAATTTTCGTTGAGCCTGCCGCAGAAAGTGATATATCCGCCGCTGTCTGCCGAGGCGATATCTCCGGTCCTGAGCCAGCCATCCTCCGTAAATATCCTGGCGCTGGCCTCTTTATTATTGTAATAGCCCCCGGTAACGATCGCGCCGCGGCAGATGAGCTCGCCGCTCTCGCCGGCCGGAAGCTCCCGCAGGCTTTCCGGGTCAGCCACGCGGTACTCGATCAGTTTTTCACAGTCTGTAAAATAGTCTGTCAGTACCTTTCCCACACTGCTGCAGAGTTTCTTCAGCGGCGCCTCCGGCGGTGACTGCACAGAAGCTCCGCTTACCTCACTCATCCCGTATCCCGTAACTATCTCGCTGACTCCCAGGTCAGAAGCTATCGATCCCCAGAGCCAGTCCGGGCACACCGATGCTGAGCAGTATACTGCATAAAGACTGCTGATATCACAGGGGCGGAGCTGCTGCTCGCCGAGTATCTTCTCCATTACCGAGGGTACACAGAGTATGTCATTGACCTTCATGTCCTGTATCATCCTGAGAGTCTTGCCTTCATTGAATCTGCCCTGCATGCAGACAAGAGTCCCTCCTACGAAAAGTATTGCCAGCAGTCCCTCTATATATCCATATACATGAAAAAGCGGCACTGTGATCATGACCTTTCTGCCATCCTCAAATCCCCTGTTCAGGCAGTTCGCGAAGGCGCTGCGCAGCATCATATCGTGTGTGAGCATCACGCCCTTGGGATCACCCGTGCTGCCTGAGGTATAGATGATATCTGACAGATCATCAGCTGAAGGACCCGGGTACTGAGGCATTTCTGCCCCGCCGGCCTCAGCCAGCAGATCTCGCCAGCTGCTCACATAGCTTCCGTAAGCTTCGCTCTCCCCCATCATGATAACCTTTTTCAGGCATCCGCAGGCTTTTGCGCATGATACGTCATCCGGCTTGTCCGTCACGAATATCTCTGCTCCCGTATCCTTGATCACAAAGCATTTCTGGTCGAGCGTGATCCTGCGGTTTATCGGGACCTTCACCGCGCCAATCCTGGCCAGCGCAAAGGTTATCCACAGATATTCCAGCGTATTGTTCAGGTTGACCGCGACACGGTCTCCCTTCCTTATGCCCAGATGATAAAATGCCGCTGCCGCCTCATCAGTGAGCTCAGCCGTCTGCTGATAGCTGGCGGACAGCCTGTCGTCCTGGTACAGTATCCTGTCAGGGCAGGCAGAGGCAGCCTCTGCGAATCTCTGGTATATTGTTTTTTTCTCCCAGACCGGATACAGTTTTTTCAGATAATTTCTTCTGTCCTGTAAAGGCAACACAGTCCCGCCTCCTTTAAATATCATGCGCTGATCATCAGAGTACGCCGATCTTTTTGCCCTGATACCTCAGCTGATTTCTGAACTTAGGATGAGCGATGGCAATAAGAGCTTCCGCCCTCTGCCGCTCATTTTTATACTTCAGATCAGCCACGCCATACTCTGTCACGACATACTGGATATCGTAACGTGATACGGTGGTGACATTTCCCTGCGCGAAAAACGGAACTATTTTAGAGACCTCATCGTTCTTGGCCGTCGAGTTCAGTGTGAGTATCGATTTGCCGCCCTCGGAGAGTCTCGCGCCTCTGACATGATCCAGCTGTCCGCCGATGCCGCTGTACTGGATGCCGCCTATCGATTCGGAATTTGCCTGGCCCTTGAGATCCACCTCTATGCAGCCGTTAATCGAAGTCTGCTTATAGTTCTGCCCTATGACATAGGGATCATTTACATAGTCTACAGGCAGGGTCGCGAACATGTTATTGTGGTCCAGGTAGCTGTAAAACTTATCTGAGCCTGCCGCCTGCGCTCCGACACAGATGCCCTTATAGAGTGTCTTCATGCTGTTGTCTATCACGCCGGCTTCCACAAGGTCCATGATGGCCTCAGTCAGAGTTTCCGAGTGTACTCCCAGGTGATGCTTGCTCATCAGGTTGCGGGCGATCGCGTCCGGCAGCATTCCTATGCCCAGCTGGATAGTAGCGCCGTCCTCCACCAGATCAGCGACATGATCGGCGATCTTCTGGGTCTTCGCGTCCACATCCATACGCCCTATAGTATAGAGCGGCGTCTGAGCCGGGACAATGTAATCCACCTTGCTCAGGTTTATCTTTTTCCCGCCCATGTAAGGCATGTTCGGGTTGACCTGGGCTATGATATGCCTGGCAGTCCTGGCTGCCGGCTCCGTAAAGCAGCAGGATATGCCGAAGCTGCAGTTGCCCTCATCATCAGGAAGAGACAGCTGAATAAAAGCCCAGTGCGGGTTGAGGTCCGGATTCTCAGCAAACATTTTCGGCCACTCGTGAAAATTGCTGCCGCCGAGGAAGCTTACTCTTCCCTCCCTGTAGGGAGGTCTGGTCTTCGCGCCGAGGAACAGCGAGGTATGATGAAATATCCCCTCATACTCTTTCTCCACATAGCTGTTTGAGCCGGGACTCATGCCGTGGATGATCTCCACATTCTTCAGCTCCGAAGCCCTCTCCATAAGCGCGTCCACAAGCACCGGCGGCTCTCCTACCCAGTCTGCGAATATAATCTTGTCGCCGGACTGGACATGGGAGACTGCCTCTTTCGCGCTGCATATCTTATCCCTGTATTTTCTTTCCCAGTCCATAGATCATTTTTCTCCTTCCGGAGCACTCCAGTAGAGCATCGTAGCCATGCTGCCAGTCTGGCAGACCCCGCCGTCCTGATTGAGTATCGTGTAGCCTATGTTCAGGATGCCGCGGTCAGGCTTTGACTTGGAGCGCTTTGTCTCCAGGACCTCTACCTCACAGTGGATAGTATCGCCGATCTTGATGGCGCCCACAAACTTCCATTGTGTGCTGAGCGCCGCGATCGCTGATCCGTCTACAAGTCCCATCCTGCCCCAGAGACCGGTGGCGATGCCGGCCCCGAGAAGGCCATGTGCTATACGGCTCCTGAAAGGAAGGCTTTCCGCGTAGCAGCGGTCTGTGTGGATGGGATTGTTGTCACCGGTGATCCCGGCAAACAAAACGACATCTGTTTCTGTCACTGTCCTTGAGAGTGTGTTGAATCTGTCACCGACATTGAATTCGCTGAGATAATAGAATGATCGTTTCATCATATTTTCCTTTCCCGCAGGATGATCTTCATCCCGCCTGCATCACTGTTTGATCTTATATTCGTTGAGAAGGTGACGTCCGATGACCATACGGCAGATCTCAGAAGTGCCCTCGCCGATGGTGAGAAGCTTGGCGTCGCGGTAGAACCTTTCTACCTGGTAGTCATTGCAGAGGCCGTAGCCGCCCATTATCTGCAGACCCATATCGCAGATACGCACGCACATCTCCGAGGTAAACATCTTGGTCATAGTCGCCTGCATAGCAAAAGGAAGTCCCGCGTCACAAAGTCTGGCGGTATTGTACATGATAGTGCGGGCTGCCTCGATCTCAGTACCCATCTCAGCGAGCTTGAAGGATATCGCCTGGTTCTTGCAGATAGGCTTGCCGAAGGTCACACGCTCCTGCGAATACTTGATAGCTCTCTCAAAGACGCCCTGCGCCATGCCGACTGCAACCGCGGATATGGCTATTCTTCCCTCATCCACGCATTTCATGAAAAGCGGGAAGCCGTTGTTCAGTTCGCCGAGAAGATTTTCCTTCGGCACGCGGACATCGTCAAAGCTCAGAGGACAGGAATAGGAGCTGCGGTTGCTCATCTTTTCCTCGGGCTTGCCGATAGTGAGTCCCGGTGTATCTCTCTCGACGATGATAATAGAGATGCCTCTGCTGCCAACCGCGTTGGGATCAGTCTTGCATGCCACCAGAAATGTATCAGCGTAGGTGCTGTTGGTGATAAATGCCTTTGAGCCGTTGATGACCCACTCGTCACCGTCGAGCACAGCTTTTGTCTTGGTCTGTCCGGCATCGGAGCCTGACTGCGGCTCAGTGAGGGCAAACGCGTTCAGTTTCTCGCCAGAAGCTGCCGGGGTAAGATATTTCTGCTTCTGTTCCTCTGTACCTGCCAGGAGTAGCGGCGTGCTTCCCAGAGATGCATGCGCGTCAATTATCGAAGCAAGTGATGACGAATGACGGGCAAGCTGCTCCATCACCAGTACGTCGCTCAGATGGTCAAGTCCTGAGCCGCCATATTCTTCAGGCACGCATACGCCCAGAAATCCCAGTTCGCCGCACATCTTCACTTCTTCCATCGGGAATTCGTGCGCCAGGTCAAGTTCAGTAACCGTCTCTGCCACAGTCTTATCCGCGAACTGCTTTGCCAGTTCCTGGACATCCAGCTGATCCTCAGTCAAAAAATATCTGTTTTCCATGATATAACCTCCATTAAAATGATATGATCTCTAATACTGATATTATTGTAGCAACCAGCCGCGGCCCTGTCTTTGTCCACATATGTTAATTGGCGGAGAGGCTTTTATCAAGAATTGAAAACCCAGGCATAAAAACGGACATGCCTGACGGCATGTCCATTTGCTGTTTCGCTATTATTTTTACAGATCTTAAGGCTTGTGATACTCCCTGGCAAAATCATAAATCCTCAGGGAATACTCCAGCCTCATCAGCAGTGCGCTGTCATCCTTAAGGTCTCTGCCGCTTATCTCCTCTATCATTGAAATGCGGTATTTTATCGTATTGTAATGAACGTTGAGCTCCAGCGCGGTAGTCTTCATATTGCAGAGATTCTCCAGGTAAGAGCGAAGTGTGTCGATATATCTGGTCCCGAATTCCTGGTCGTACTGAAGCAGTTTTGTTATCACCGGGTGCTGATAGAACTTCGCGCCGTGTACTCTCAGGGAGGCATTCATGATATCCTTGAGCATATAATCCTCGTAATAGCTTATCCGCGCCCTTTCACTTATCCCCGGCTCGCCGTAGAATGAGGCTTTCAGCGCCTGCTTGTAGGCAAGAGGGACAAATGTATCGTCGTCGAATTCAAAGCTGACCCCGGCATTCAGGTCATATTTCTCACAGCACTGGTTAAGTGAGTCAAGCATGCTCTCTCTTGTGCTGTGTGATACCTTCTCCAGTGAAAACATGAGCAGCAGCCTGTTGTTATAAATGGCGCTGACATGGTAGAAAAGCCTCTGGCTCAGGGAATCCTTCAGCCTGCCGAAGGCAACATTTTCCGCGCTCATCCCGTTTATCCTGCGCGTGAGACAGATGACGATCTTCCCGGCGCCGAAAGATATACTGCTGTTGCGCCGCATGATTATGCCGGCCATCTCCTGCGAACCGCTCTTTACAAGCTCCAGGAACAGATCGTCCCTGGTGTCGTCTATTCGGCCGAGTATATTGGGATCCGCGTTGTAAAGCACGGTGACAGCCTGGGCTATCATCTCAAGTGCCCGCGCGTCGTCACCGCCAAACGGGACGAGGTAGTTATAGACTCCGATGAACCCGCAGCACTCATCGCGGTAAAAAAGCGGAACGCGTATACCCTGGAAATCATCCGGCAGGTCGAGAATAAAAGCGCCGGAACCGCCCCTGATCTTCTCTATGATCTCATTTTTCTCCATGGAGGTTATGATGCCGTCAGAGACATAATGTTCGGCCATGGTCTTGTTCCAGAGCGGATTGCGAAGATCCAGCTTCTCTGACGCGTACAGTATGCGAAAACGTGTATCTACCATCGCCACCGGATTCCCCAGGATATCAGTCACTTTATCGATAAAGGTCTGGATATCGGGATATCCGGACAGAAGCTCCAGAAGCTTCAGCGGCAGATCTTCTATTGTAAGCGCAGCGTTCATATCTCACCTCCGGGCATTACAGCGTATCGGCAACTTGAAAACGGGAAAAGGCATTTTCAGCCCTTTCCCTTTAACTGCCTGCTTTGTTGATTATACCATACCTGTGGCGTCAGCGGCAATTACCACATTCCCGGTGCAGAAGAATTCATCATGACATTGATCTGCTTCGTCTCCTGGAACTCGTCAAGGCCTTCCTCTCCAAGCTCCCTGCCGAGACCGGACATCTTGTATCCGCCCCACGGACACTGAGCATATGCCCAGTTGTAATGATTGATCCACAGTATTCCGGCGCGTACCTCCTCGGCAGCGCGGATGGCACGGCTGTAGTTCTCGGTAAATATTCCGCCTGCAAGTCCGTAGCAGGTGTCATTTGCCTTCTTGAATGCCTCTTCCTCGGTCTTGAAGGTCTGGATGGTGACCACAGGCCCGAAGATCTCTTCTTTGACTATCTTCATGTCAGGTGTGCACTCGTCGAATACCGTCGGGCGTACGAAATTTCCCTTGGCGTAGAAGCCCTCCGTGAGCTGATAACCGCCTGCAAGGCACTTCGCTCCCTCACGTTTGCCGGATTCTATGTAATTAAGGACAGTATTCATCTGTTCCCTGGAAACTATCGAGCCGATATTAGGGTTGTCCAGCCCGATACCTACTGTCGCCTTGTTCGTCTTTTCCACAAGTATCTTTACGAACTCATCATGGATCTTCTCGTCGACAAATACTCGTGAGCCTGCGCAGCAGTTAGCGCCCTGGTTCGAGTAGTCTGTCTCCATGACCCACTCTACTGCATTTTCAATGTTGGCGTCATCATAGACTATGATGGGTGACTTTCCGCCGAGCTCCAGGCCGACTCTCTTTACGTTGCCGGCTGAGGCACGGATGATGTCCTGCCCAACGGGAGTTGATCCTGTCATCGTGACCATGTCGACATCCATGCTGGACGCGAGCTCATTGCCGATGCTTCCGCCCGGTCCTGTGATGATATTTACTACACCCTTGGGGAAGCCGACTTTGTCGAGTATCTCAAATACTCTCAGGGCAGTGAGCGGCGTCAGTGATGCCGGTTTGAATACAACGCTGTTCCCTGCTGCCAGAGCCGGAGCTGCCTTCCAGGAGAACATCAGGCAGGGTACATTCCAGGGAGCGATCATTCCCACCACGCCGATAGGCTCCTTGATCGTTACTGACTGAATGCCTGCAGCTGCGTCGAGAGGATTGATATGACCTTCTGACTTGTTGATAAGTCCTGCATAGTAGCGGAACACCCCTACCACCATGCCGATATTGCCGACAGCATTATTGTATGTCATGCCGGTGTTCATCGATTCCAGCCTGCAGAGCTCGTCTGAGATCTTCTCTATCTCATCTGCGACCTGCAGAAGCTTTTTGCTTCTGACAGAGGCAGCCGCGCGTCTCCATTCGCCGGGGCCGTAAAATGACTCCTTTGCAGCGGCAATAGCCGTGCGCACGTCTTCCACAGAGCTGTCCGCCACCTCGGCGATAAGATCGCCAGTAGCGGGATTTATTATCTGTCTGGTCTTACCGGAAATGGCAGGTACCCATTCTCCGTTGATATAATTCATCTTGGCTGACATCGTATTTCCTCCTCTTCCTACTGATATGCATTAAATGTGTAGCTTATGTATTCCCTGATCTGATCAAGATTATGTTCACCTGGAGCATTTGCGATAGCCGCGTCCTTCTCCATAACCTCTGCCACGCTCAGGGCATCCTCAAGCGTATAGCCCATATCCTTAAGAGAAGGGATACCGATCTCTTTCATCAGCGCGATAGCCTTGTCTCCCATCCTCTTCGCCAGCTCATCAGAGGAGGTGTTCTCATCAAAATCTATCCCCATAGCCTCAGCCACAGTCTCAGCCGACTCGCGGTCTCCGTACCGGGCAGCGTAGACCATAGATCCGGGGAATCCCCACGCGCATCCAAGGCCGTGGGCAACATGATATTTACCGCCGAAGGCCTGCGAGAAAGCGTGTCCCATCTGGCAGCCGGACTCGAGTATAACGAGGCCGCCGAGGTTGGCCGCAAATGCCATCTTCTCACGTGCCACAGCGTTATCAGGCTCTCTTACTGCTGCAGGCAGATATTTCATGACAGTGCGGATGCCTACTGCGCCGATGGCGTAGACATACGGATTCCAGTTCCTGGATGTTATCGCTTCCGCGCAGTGAGCAAGTGCGTCCATGCCTGTCGAAGCTGTCTGGCTCTTGGGAAGGGTGTAGGTCATTGTGGGATCTACCATGGCTAGATCAGGGGAATACTCCGGTACCTGCTTGACACCGGTCTTTGAATCACCGATGACCGCATACTGTGAATTTTCTGAGCCTGTACCTGCTGTAGTAGAAATGCAGATAAGCTTGAGCTTCCTGTCCTTGCAGGATGTGGTGTAATAATCGCAGATGCTTGTTCCGCCCATGCTGATTATGATACCTATGGCCTTGGCTGTGTCCAGGCTTGATCCGCCTCCGATCGCCACGATGCCGTCTATACCGTTCTCCACGGCATATCTTGCGCCCTCGTCGCAGATGTCTGAGGGGGCATCGGCCTTGCATTTATCAAAAATAACCGGATCGTAGCCTGCTGTCTTCAGGATATCGATCACCTTCGTTGCTACCTTGAATCTTATGAGATCAGACTCAGTAACTACCATTACCTTTTTGATCCCAAGTTCTTTGGCTTTGTCGCCTACCATCTCTACTGCGCCTGTCCCGAAAAGTGTCGGGCAGAATCTGTTCCAGTATGAAACTTTCATTTATCTAAACCTCCGTTTTAAATCAGCTGCCGTCAGTATCTTCTGCTGCGGTCCTTGCCGCATCAGATCTTGAATGATGAATAACCGTCGTCAGCCATCACAGTGAAACCGTTGACGGCAGATGCCTCATCCTGGGAGAGCAGGTATACCGTGCCGGCGATCTGCTCAGGCGTGAGTATGCGTTCAGACATATGGAGAGATTTACCGTGTGCCTCTGCTGCGGGGTCTGCCTCCATGACGGAGATAGCCATCTGGGTAGCGACCCAGCCTGGCGCGACCGAGAGAACACGGATGCCGTACTTCGCGAGCTCATAGGCAGCTCTCTGGGTAGCCATGCGGATCGCGCCCTTGGAAGCGTGATAAGCGATGGATTCCGTATTGACAAGTATGCCGCAGATCGAGCCGATATTGACGATAACGCCCTTTCCCTGTTCTTTCATGACAGCGGCAGCGTGCTTCATCATCTGGATAGTACCCATAACATTGATGTCCATGGTCTTGCGGATATCGTCGACATCGAGTTCAAAGAAATCTTCGCGTTTTCCGACAACACCGGCATCATTCACGAGCACGTCGATGCGGCCGAATTTTTCTTTAGCAGCAGCAACAACAGCCTGGCAGTCTTCATCTGAGGAGACATCGCATTTTACCCACATGGCATCAGATATCTTCTGGAGCATGGCTTCAGTCTCGCGCCCAACGTCTTCTCTGCGGCTTGCGATAACTACCGCATAGCCCGCTTCTGCGTATCTTTTTGCTATCGCCTGTCCGATACCCTCGGAGCCCCCGGTTACGACCGCTACTTTTTTACTCATATTTTTTCTCCTTTACAAACTGCTATTGATATCACGATTTTATTTGTTTTGTTGACACCATTATATAATCCGGATCCTGTCACGCATATGTCAATAATGGACAATCAAATTTCAATGATTTTTCAATTTTGCCCATGATGAGCAAAAAATGCAAATACCCGGGCTTTCGGTGGTCCATTTTGGACAAAGACAGTCATCTGTCCAAATGATACATTGTTTATAACAAGAGGACAATGGCCAATACGTCCGAGACACAGAAATTTCTTTATTTATTATGGGAGGATAATAATCATGAATGAACAAGCGACTTTGGCAAAAGCCCCTTCATTCCGCTGGGCGATGCTCTTACTGAACATCCTGGCCTACGGCCAGTTCTTTCTGACAGTCCAGATACCGACAGTCTTCAGTTCTTATATAACAGAGGACCTCGGAGTTTCGGCAATGCTCGTTTCACTGTGCGGAACGATCATACTCGGTATGTTCGCGATCACAGGCAGTCTGGGAGCCAAGGTCTCCGGCAGGCTCGGTCTTAAGAAAAGCATCTGCTTCGCCATAATCGTCAATATCGCCGGCGCCCTGCTGATAATGGTCCTCGGCAGATTTTATGCCGGCTACGCTGTCTGCTGCGCTATCGAAGGTCTGTCGGGCGGTCTTATCTGCGGCGCCATCACCAGTATCAATATCTACTGGTTCCCTGTCCGCGAGCGCGGCATCGCCTCGGGTATCCTTCTCGGCATCCTGGGCGTAGCGTTCTCTATCGACACTTTCTTCGCACCCCAGCTCATGGCAACCGGCATCAGCTGGCAGATGGGCGCGAGCCTGCTCGCGGCTATCCCCAGTATCGTGATCCTGATCATCTACTTCCTTTTCGCCAGAGAAGTGGAGCAGGTCTATCCCGGCCATCTCACCGTGGCGGAAATGTTGCCCAGCGAAGGAGAAGCTTTACCTAAGGCAAATGTCGACAGTCTGCCCAAGACAATGAAAGAGCTTAAACATCACAGCTATCTCTGGTGGGCCGTTATCTGCGGCTTTATCACAGGCGCAAATGTTTACGGTTTCCCCTCATTCGTCAACGGCCTTCTTGTAGAAAAAGGAACAGCTGTGGCTCTGGCAAACGCTGTCACCAGCATCACCTTCTTCACTTCCATACTCGGGTCCCCGCTCGGCGGCCTTATATCCGACAAGGTATTCAAAGGCAGCCGCTGGCAGATAGTATGCATCGGCAATATCATCATTGTAGCCAGCCTGCTCATAGTGGCATTCTCCGGCGGAACGCTCGTGGCTGTCGCCATGATTATCGCCTACGCGGCTGTCTCCATGGTAATGGGCCCCTTCTGGGCTATCCCGGCAGAGCTTGGGCATCCCAGCATCGCGACTGAAGCGTCAGGCTTCGTCCTTGTATTCGGGAACCTCGGCGGTACCATCATCGGCTTCGTCCTCACGGCACTTGCCACCGCGACCGGCACTTACTACGTGCCGATGTTCGTCTGCCTCGTCATGGCGCTCATAAGCGCGCTGGGAGTATCACGGATCAAGCGCTGAAAATATCCTGTCCCCACTCAAAGCTGCCTCTTTAACTAAGGCAGCTTTTTTTGCGGCGTTCCTCTCCCGGCCGGCGGCAGGCTGTTCATTTCTCTTGCACTTGCCGGCTGCTTCTGTTAGAATCTCATTGATGCCCTGTGCGTGATGCATCCGCATACCGCCGGGCTTTTATTTTTGATTTTCAAGGAGAGTGATTTAAATGGCTCTGGATGGTCTGGTCATTTCCAATATCGTATGCGAGCTGTCAGCCGCGCTCACAGGCGGCAGGATCAGCAAGATATATCAGCCCGAGGCCGACGCGCTCGTGCTCGTCGTCAAGAGCAGCAAGGCGAATTACAAGCTGCTGATCAGCGCGAGCGCTTCGCTCCCGCTCATCTACCTGACGGATGAGACGCCCGGCAATCCCGCGACGGCGCCGAATTTCTGCATGCTGCTGCGCAAGCACATAGGCGGCGGGAAGATACTGTCCGTGACCCAGCCGGGTTTGGAGAGGATAATACATTTTCATATAGAGCATCTTGACGAGATGGGCGATCTTCGCGAAAAGATCCTCATAGTCGAGCTGATGGGAAAATACAGCAATATCATTTTCTGCCAGCCGGACATGACGATCATCGACAGCATCAAGCACATCTCGGCAAATATCAGCTCGGTGCGGGAGGTCCTCCCCGGCAGGAATTACTTTATACCGGAGACGCAGAGCAAGCAGGATCCTCTGACCATAAAACGCGAAGAATTCATCGGAGCAGAGCCTGAAGACAGCGCTCCGGCTGAAGAGGCTTCAGACGCGGCGCAGCCTGAATGGCAGGCCGTGCTGCAAAGACCGCTGCCTGTCGGCCGCGCCATCTACAGCAGCGTGACAGGCATCAGCCCCATCATATCTGAAGAGCTCTGCTGCCGCGCGGGTATAGATTCCTCGAGGAGCACCAGCTCGCTGAGCGGCAATGAGAAGGAGCACCTCTACGGCACTTTTGAGAGGCTGATGGATGACGTAAGAGAGCAGAGATACCTGCCTAACATCGTCTATGACAGCGGTGCGCCTGTGGATTTCTCCTCAACTCATCTCTCCTGCTACGCCGAGATGCAGGAGCAGGTATATGATTCCATCTCCGACGTGCTGAGAAAATACTACTCAGAAAAAAATACAGTGACCCGCATCCGGCAGAAGTCTTCCGACCTGCGCAGGATAACAGCCACTGTACTTGACCGTGCCCGTAAAAAATACAGCCTGCAGCAAAAACAGCTGAAGGATACAGAAAAGCGGGACAGATACCGCATTTACGGAGAGATGATCAACACCTTCGGCTACGGGCTCGAGCCGGGGGCAAAGGTTCTGGAGTGCGTAAATTATTATGACGGCAAAGAAATAATGGTCCCCCTGGACCCCACGCTCACGCCGCACGAAAATTCCGTGAAATACTTTGACCGCTACGCAAAGCTCAAGCGCGCGAACGACGCGCTGACTGAGCAGATAAAGGATACTTCAGCGGAGATCGAACATCTGGAGTCCATTCAGACCTCTCTCGACATCGCCGGGGACGAGGACGTACTCGAACAGGTCAAGGAAGAGCTGATCTCGTACGGCTACATAAAAAGGCACGGGCCTGCTGCTAAAAACGGAAAGAATAAAAAATTCCATTCAAAGAGCAAGCCCTTCCACTATATATCCTCAGACGGTTTCCACATCTATGTGGGCAAAAACAATTACCAGAACGAGGAGATAACTTTTTCTCTCGCTGACGGCAATGACTGGTGGTTTCACGCCAAGGGCATACCCGGCTCGCATGTCATCGTAAAAACCGAGGGCAGGGAGCTGCCTGACCAGAGCTTTGAGGAAGCCGGACGGCTGGCGGCGTACTATTCAAAGGGCCGCGACGCTGAGAAGGTCGAGGTCGACTACATTCAGAAAAAGTCCGTCAAAAAGACTTCCGGCGGGAGGCCGGGATTCGTCATCTACCACACGAATTTCTCGATGGTGTGCCGGCCCGACATCGACGGCATCCAGCTGCTCGGATAGCAGCCGGCGTCACTTTGCCACCGCATGTCCCTTTTTATAGATGACATCTACCACTTCATCGACGTATCTGCGGCAGAGCTCGTCGCTCTCAGCCTCGACCATCACTCGCACGAGCGGTTCTGTGCCGCTCTCGCGGACAAGTATGCGCCCGTTGTCGCCGAGGCTGTCGGATACGGCTATCACAGCCGCGTCCACATCTGGATCATTCATGGCCAGGCGCTTGTCGCGCACCTTGACGTTCCTGAGGACCTGGGGGTAGATGTGTACAGGCGAGGCAAGCTTGCTAAGCGGCATCTTCTCCTCCAGTATGACCTCCATGACCTTGATCGCGGTCAGGATGCCGTCACCGGTCGACGCGTATTTGCTGAAGATGATATGCCCTGACTGCTCGCCTCCGATGCGGTGGCCGTTCTGCTGCATATTCTCATAGACATACTTGTCGCCCACGCTGGTCTTGACATAATCTATGCCTATCTCGTCAAAGGCTTTGTAGAGCCCGAAATTCGACATGACGGTAGTCACGACAGTATTGTTGCGCAGCTCGCCGTTTTTCTTGAGATACCTGCCGCAGATGTAGAGTATGAGATCGCCGTTGATCTCCCGGCCGTTCTCGTCGACGGCAATACATCTGTCCGCGTCCCCGTCAAAGGCAAAACCCACATCCAGCTTATTGTCTTTTACATACTGACAGAGCTCTCCAATGTGCGTGGAGCCGCAGTCAGCGTTGATGTTCATGCCGTTGGGGCTGTTGTTTATCACATAGGTGGCTGCCCCCAGCGCGTCAAATACGCTCTTGGCGATCATCCAGGCGCTTCCGTTAGCGCAGTCAAGTCCCACTCTCATCCCTCTGTACGATCTCGTGGCAAGGGAGATAAGGTATCCTATATATCTGTTCCTGCCAGCCGCGTAATCGACAGTGCGGCCTATATCGCCCTCCGTGGCCAGAGGTATCTCCGGCACCGTGCCGTCTATATATGCCTCGATGTCATCGATCACATCCTGGGACATCTTTTCACCGTTCTCATTGATCAGCTTGATGCCGTTGTCGTAATACGGATTGTGGCTCGCTGAGATCATGATGCCGCAGCTGAAATCCTGCTCCGTGTGCACGACGTAGGCTACGCTCGGCGTCGTCGTGACATGCAGCAGATACGCGTCGGCGCCCGATGCCGTCAGCCCGGCGACCAGGGCGTACTCGAACATATAGCTGCTGCGGCGCGTATCCTTGCCGATCACCACGCTGCACTTTTCCCCCGCGGCAGTACCGAAATACCAGCCGATAAAACGGCCGACCTTGAACGCGTGCTGCACTGTCAGAGTCTTGTTGGCACTGCCCCTGAAACCGTCAGTTCCGAAATATTTTCCCATCCTAACATCTCCTGTATCGCATTTTATGCAGATAATGACAGATCATCCTGCCGGCTTTCAGGCCGGCCGGCGCTCATTTCTGGGCGACATAGCGGGCGATCTCCTCGCAGATCGATCCTATCGTCCTGCCGTCGGTGGCTACCATCATGTCAGCCGCCGCCTCATAGCGCATCCAGCGCTGCTGCATTATCTGAGAAATATATGCCGTATTTTTATGTCCGCTGAGCAGCGGCCTGCTGTCGTCATCCTTGATCCTCTTAAGGATAGTGTCCGGGGAGGCCGTCAGCAGTATCACCAGGCCCGCCTGCTTCATGAGAGCGGCATTTTCAGGGCGCAGAGGCATACCGCCGCCGCAGGAGATCACCATCGGTTCGAGAGCCGCCAGTTCTTTCAGCAGCTGCGTCTCACAGTCGCGGAAATACTTCTCTCCCTTGAGGGCAAATATCTCATCTACCGTCAGGCCCTCCTTCTGCTCTATCATCTTGTCCGTGTCAGCCTCGCCGACCCCCAGCATACCGTGGAGCACAGCGCTGACGCTGCTCTTGCCGGCACCCATAAATCCAATCAGCAAAACATGTCTGTCCACTGCCATCACCTCCGAAAACATTTTTCCTTTATCAGTTCTGTCGGCATATCGCAGCCCGTCCAGAGTCTGAATGATGCAGCCCCCTGGTATAAGAGCATATACAGGCCGTTGAATACCCTGCAGCCGCTGCCGGCGGCCATCTCCAGCAGCCTGGTCCGGTCCGGGCTGTAGATGATATCTGAAACTATCAGATCCTTCCTGAGCAGATCCCTGTCCTTTATCAGGCAGGCGTCCTCGTTCGGGGTCATGCCGACCGAGGTCGTGTTCACCAGTATGTCGCTGCTCCCGATGCTGTCGGCCAGCGCCCTCTCATCAGCCAGATCCTGCACGCTCACGCGGCACGATGATACCGCCTCAATGGAAGCTGCCAGCTTCTGCATCCTCTGGTAAGACCCGCTGCTGCCGGATACTCTGTTGAATACCCGGATCTGCCTGAGGCCGTCCAGGGCTGCCTGCGTGACCACGGCGGCCGCGGCTCCGCCGGCTCCGAGCACGGTCATTGTCTTTCCGCCGAGTTCAAATCCGGCCTGGCGCGCCGCCTCCATATAGCCGATGCCGTCTGTCGTGTAGCCGGTCAGCACACCGTCATCATTCACTACGGTATTGACCGCGCCGGTCAGCTGCGAGGCAGGTGAAAGCCTGTCGCAGTACTCAGCCATCAGGTTTTTATCAGGCATGGTAACGTTCCAGCCTCTGGCGCCCACAGCCCTGAGGCCGTCCACAGCTGCCCTGAGCCCGTCCCTGCCGACGTCAAATGCCAGATAGACATAATCCAGTCCCAGGCTCCTGAACGCGCAGTTGTGCATGGCCGGAGAGATGCTGTGTGCCACCGGGCTCCCCAGAATGCATATCAGGCCTGTACGGCCGGTGATATCATTTGCGGAAAGATCAGTCATAATATCCTCCTGTTTCGAAAAAGGACTGCCGCAGTCCACCTGCAGCAGTCCCCGATAACAAAATCAATTGCCCGAACCATCAGACTCTCTTCAGGTATTCTCCTGTTCTTGTATCGATCTGGATCTTGTCCCCGATCTCGACAAAGAGAGGAACCATGACCTGTGCGCCAGTCTCAACGGTGCAGGGCTTCGTAGCGCCTGTCGACGTATTGCCCTTGAATCCGGGCTCAGTCTCCGTGACCTCCAGCTCAACGAAAAGAGGCGGCTCGACAGCGAAAATGTCTCCCTTGTAGGAAAGCATCTTGACCATCTCGTTCTCCTTGATGAGCCTCATCTCATCCTCGACGTTGCTCTTGGGCATCGCGATCTGGTCGAATGTCTCAGTATTCATAAAGTTATATGCTTCGCCGTCGTCATACAGATACTGCATATCGAGTCTGTCGATAGTAGCTTCCTCAAACTTCTCGGTAGGCCTGAAAGTATTCTCAACAACACTTCCGGTCTTGATGTTCTTTAACTTAGTCCTGACAAATGCAGCTCCCTTGCCCGGCTTGACGTGCTGGAAATCGATTATACGATATATCTCGCCATCCCACTCGATAGTTCTGCCATTCTTAAAATCACCTGCTGTTATCATGCAAAAATCCTCCTTATCAGATCCGGCCATGGCACCGGTCCATAAACACTGCCGGCCAAAAACGCATTCATATTCAAAATATCACACAGTATAGTATATAAAAACTTGCACTGTTTTTCAACTCTTTTTTCGCTTTTTCTCACGCTGCCAGCGCCGCAGCACTATTTCCTCGAAATGTCTCTTGAAAACTATCTGGATCTCTTCCCTGGGGTTGATGGGATCAACAAGAATATTCCTCATCCCTATCCTTTTGGCGCCGCAGACATCCGTAAAAAGCTGGTCGCCTATGAAGATCGTGTTCTCAACGGTCGTGCCCATCTTCTCCATAGCCTTGTAATAGCCGCTTCTCCTGGGCTTCCAGGCCATACTGATGTACTCTGTGCCCACATCGTCGGCAAAGGGCCTGACCCGCTTTCTGTTGTTGTTGGAGAGCAGGCAGCTGGCAAAGCCGATCCTCCTAAGACGCTCAAAAAGCTGTATAGATCTCTTATCCGCCGGCTTGCCGTGCGGCACGAGGGTATTGTCGATATCGAAGATAAGACCGCGGTAGCCCTCCTCATACAGCTTCTCAAAAGGTATAAGGTATGTCGATGCGATCTTCTCATCAGGAAAAAATTTCTTTATCATCTGCCCCATGATCCTTTCATATGGTATCACGCCTCGCGACGTCTTAGTATATCATATCTGTCAAGAGCGATGCCCAGATCAACGTAAACATGCTGTCTCGAATGAGGACAGCTGCCGATAATGCTGCCGTCCGCGTCACGCATTTCCAGGACATTTGCCTCGATATCACGCCCGTCAGGCTTCATGATCTCTATGCTGTCGCCTGTGCAGAATTTATTTTTCTGGATAAATCCGTACATTCCCAGCTCATTCCTGTCTTCGATCATGCCCAGATAAGTATAGTTCTTCTCGTAGGTACTGCTGCCGTAGATCTGCTCCTCCTCCGACGGCCGGCCGAAGAAGAATCCGGTAGTGAAGCTCCTGTGAGTGCAGCGCGAGACCTGGTCGACATAGTAAGGAATATTCCTGCGGTACAGCTCAGGGTCCGCGGCGAGATCATCAATGGCTTTCCTGTAGGTCCTGGCGACATCGGCTACATACAGGGCTGTTTTCATGCGGCCCTCTATCTTCAGGCTGTCCGCGCCTGCGTCGATGAGCTCCGGCAGCCAGGCGATCATGCACAGGTCCTTGGAATTGAAAATGTACGTTCCGCGGTCATTCTCATACACCGGCATGTACTCTCCCGGCCTGGTCTCCTCCACGACAGCGTATTTCCACCTGCAGGGGTGGGTGCAGGCTCCCTGGTTGGCGTCACGTCCGGTGAAATAATTGCTCAGGAGGCATCTGCCTGAATAGGAGATGCACATGGCTCCGTGCACAAATACCTCTATCTCCAGCTCCGGAGATATCTTCGACCTTATATCCCTGAGCTCCTCCAGTGACAGCTCCCTCGCCGCCACGACTCTCGAGGCGCCCAGTCTGTGCCAGAACTCAAAGGTCTCATAATTCGTATTGTTCGCCTGGGTGCTGATGTGGATCGGCAGCTCCGGCGCGATCCTGCGCGCCATCGCGAATATGCCCGGATCAGATATCAGCACCGCGTCCGGTCTCAGCCCGGCGAGCTCTTTTATATACTCTTCAAACTCTGCAAGATCTCTGTCATGGGCGAAGATATTCGCGGTCACATAGACCTTCACGCCGTGTTCATGCGCGAAGCCTATCCCCTCTTTCATCTCGTCATGCGAGAAATTTTTCGACTTGGCACGCAGGCTGAACGCCTCGCCGCCTATATACACGGCATCGGCGCCGTATATCACTGCTGTCTTGAGCACCTCAAGACTGCCGGCCGGCACAAGTAATTCAGGTATTTTCATATTGCAGATACTCCGTTTTTCGTGAACATCCGGGATCCCGGATAAATGCCCTCTGCTGATGCCGCGGCTGTCTCAGCATTTCACGCTGACCGCGACTCCGTCGCCTGTCGTCAGCAGGGATGTCTCCAGGTCGTCAGAATGCTTCAGCTCCCACAGGTATTCCCTCATCCTGCTGTGAATGGTCCTGTCCCGGCGTGTCACCGCGCAGCGCGGCATCACGATGCTGCCGTCCTGCAGGACATTGTCAGAGACCAGCACGCCCGACGGCGCCAGAAGTCTCCTGACCTCAGGCAGAAAGTTGATGTACTGCCCCTTGGCCGCGTCCATGAAAATGAGATCATAGCCGGGTTCGAGTCCCGGCAGTATGTCCATGGCGTCGCCCTCCAGCAGTGTTATGCAGTCTTCCCTGCCGGCCCGCTTTATATTTGACCTGGCGGTCTGTATCCTCTTCTGATAATTTTCTATCGTCGTAATGTGCGCGCCCGGCTTCAGACAGCTGCTCATGAAGATCGCTGAATACGCGGTAGCCGTCCCGACCTCCAGTATATTCACCGGCTGTCTGATCATCAGGAGCACTTTGAGCAGCGCCGCGGTCTCGGGCTTTATCACAGGCACGCCGTCCGCCCTGGCCTCACGCCCGATAACGGCAGCTATCCCCCCGTCCTCCCGCTCAAGCGAGCGCACATAGGCTGTCATTCTCTCGTCAACTATCATAAATATACCCCGGAACAAAAGTCAAAAAGTCCGCTGCCGGATGTCCGCTGCCCAGAAAAAAGCTGCCCCGCAGTACTCCGCGCGGGTGGCTCCCGGCAGGAAAACTTTGCGCAGCAGCTTGATTCTTTACGATGCGTTATCCGCAGAAGTGGTATCGCTCAGCTTGCAGATAACCTCCAGTATCTCATCCATCGTCATCGAAGACTTCAGCTCGTATGTGCCTGGCTTTATGAGGCCCTTGTACTGTGAGATAGCCACATGGAGGACAAATGCCTCCTTGTACTTTATCAGCTTCTTGTCTTTCAGCAGAGAAGCGATCTCGGCAGTGCTCGCGCCCTCCGGTATCTGAACCGGTACGACCTCCTCGGAATTCTCCGACATGGCGGTGTTGCCGAATACCTCATACGAAAAATTGTAGGAAAACGTGACGATACGCACAGCGGCAAAAATGATTATCGCGTAAATGATAATATTAAGCGCCAGGCTGAAGGTACCGAAAAAAAACTTCTTAACCATACTATCTCCTGATCAAAGCTCCAGATCCAGTCCGGCAGCATCGGTGACAGCCGCCAGTATCTTCTTTATCATGCGGCACAGCTTCTGTTCGGAAAGCAGGAACTCATGCACCTGCGCCATCGAAAGGATGTCTTCGTTCTCTTTCTCAAGTTCTTCCAGGCGGGCGGCATCGCTCTCCTCGAATTCCTTGGTCTGCAGATAGAAGCAATCCCGTCTGTATCCGTCCACTCTTTTCATCAAGTCCTTATCACTGCTGAGCCTTTTTCTGAGGCGCTGGTACTGATTGTACTCATTGCTGCGCCTGATCTCACGGACCAGGACTCCTGTCTCATAATCTACATTAGTCATGTCCGTTTCTCCCCGCTGTGATCAGACTTCCATGATGATCGGCAGGATCATCGGATTCCTGCGGGTCTCTTTCCACAGGTAATCTCCCAGAGCATCCTTGATATCAGTCTTTATCTTGCCCCAGTCAGAGACATTCTTATCCAGGCAGTCATAGACCACCTTGTTCACGATGCGTCTCGCGTCCTCCATCAGTGACTCAGACTCGCGCACGTAGACAAATCCTCTGGAAACGATATCAGGACCGGCGAGCAGCTGATTTGTCACCTTGTCAAGTGTCAGCACAACTATCATAAGCCCGTTCTGCGACAGGAGCTGCCTGTCACGGATGACGATGTTGCCCACATCGCCTACGCCGAGTCCGTCTACCATGATGCAGCCGTGCTGTACCTGGCCGACGATATCCGCGCCGTCCTGTCCTATCGAGAGCACATCGCCCGAAGAAATAGTGATTATATGCTGGCTGTCATAGCCCATAGTCTTCGCGATCGCCGCGCCGGCTCTCAGGTGCTTGTACTCGCCGTGTACAGGTATGGCGTACTTCGGCTTGGTAAGGGCATATATCAGCTTGATCTCCTCCTGGCAGGCATGTCCGGAGACATGCGTATCCTGGAAAATGACCTCGGCGCCCTTCTTGTAGAGCTCGTTGATGACATTCGTGACAGCCTTCTCGTTGCCGGGTATCGGCGATGAGCTGAACACGATGGTGTCGCCGGCCTTGATCCTGACCTTGCGGTGAGTGTCGGCTGCCATCCTCGACAGCGCTGCCATCGTCTCGCCCTGGCTTCCGGTGGTGATAAGCACCAGCTTGTCATCCGGATAGCTGTGCATGGTATTGATATCTATCAGCGTGTTCTCCGGGATCTGTATATATCCCAGCTCTGTGGCTACGGCGATGGTGTTCACCATGCTCCGCCCCTCTACTATGACCTTTCGTCCGTGCTGATAGGCAGTGTTTATGATCTGCTGCACACGGTCGACGTTCGAGGCAAATGTGGCGATTATTATCCTGCCGGTCTTGTGGTCATCGAAGATCGAGTTGATCTTCTTACCGACCAGCCTCTCAGACTGCGTAAATCCCGGCTTCTCGGCATTCGTGCTGTCGCACATCAGCGCGAGCACGCCCTTCCTGCCCAGCTCAGCAAATCTCGCCAGGTCTATCCTCTCACCGAATACCGGTGTATAATCGATCTTGAAATCCCCCGTGTGTACGATAACACCTGCGGGGGTATAGATCGCCAGCGCCGTCGCGTCAGCTATACTGTGATTCGTCTTGATAAATTCCACGCGGAAACAGCCGAGATTGATCGTCTGTCCGTGCTTGATGACCTTGCGCTTCGTCACTCCGAGCATGTCATGCTCCTTGAGCTTGCCCTCAATGATGCCCATGGTCAGCTTTGTCGCGTAGACAGGCACATTGACCTCCCTGAGCACATACGGCAGGGCTCCTATATGATCCTCATGGCCGTGCGTTATGACGAATCCCTTAACCTTATCCGCGTTCTCTTTAAGATATGTGATATCAGGTATCACAAGGTCAACACCGAGCATGTCCACATCCGGAAACTGCAGTCCGCAGTCTACAACTATGATGGTGTCCGCATACTCGATGCAGGTAATATTCATTCCGATATGTTCAAGTCCGCCCAACGGAATGATCTTTATTCTTGTATGTTCGTTCGTATCCTTATTCTTCAAAAAAAATTCTCTCCCCGATCTGTTACTTCGTTAAATTAGCCTGATTCATGTAGTCAAGGTATCCCTGCAGAATGAGAGCCGCCGCAATCTTATCTATGAATTCTTTGCGCTTCTCCCGGCGCACTCCGCCCATCATCAGCACTCTCTCCGAGGATACCGTACTAAGCCTCTCGTCCCACAGAATGACCTCTTTTCCTGTCCGCCGTTCCAGCATCTCCTTGAATTCAGAGACCTTCTGCGCTCGTTCGCCTTCTGTGTTATTCATGTTCTTGGGATATCCAAGCACGATCAATCCGACCTCATACTCGCGTATCAGTTCTTCTATCCTGGCACATGTTCTGCGAAGCTTGTTCTCTTCTTTTCTGGTAATCGTCTCCAGTCCCTGCGCCGTGATCCCGAGCGGGTCACAGATCGCTGCTCCGACCGTCCTGGAGCCGTAATCCAAACCGATGATCCTCATCTACAGCATATTCACCTTTATATAATTCTTCAGCAGTTCCTCAAGTATCTCATCACGCTCTACCTTCATGATCAGATATCGTGCATTCTTGTAGCTGGTGATATATGTGGGATCCCCGGACATAATATACCCAACTATCTGATTGACAGGATTATATCCCTTCTCTGTGAGCGCGATATAAACGGCTTCCAGAATATCCTTCACCGCAATATCTGTTTCATTGCTGACCTTAAAATACTGAGTGTTAGTATTATTGTTCGCCATCATTTCACGTCCTTTCCGGCACAGCGGCCTTCCTGCACACTCCGACCGTATGCCGTATTTAGTTCTTATATTAATATATAATCGACTTAAATTCAATGATATTCTTTACAAAAAAGTGTACCATCTGTGAATTTTCCGTTAAAAGTACCTTTCACAAGCGTTCCCGGCAGCAGATCTGTGTCTTCAAAGGCGCAGCGGATATAATTTCTGCTGTATCCTGTCATGACTTTTCTGCCATCTATCTCAGAGCTCTCCTCGATAAGAACATCCATCAGCTGATCACGGCACTGCTCTATATACTCTCTGTGCATTCTGTCTGCGATCTGAAGCAGCCTGTCGCTGCGTTCTGCCTGGAGCTGCGGTCCTACCTGGTCCGGCATCACTGCCGCCCTGGTCCCGCTCCTTCTCGAATAGCGGAAAATATGCATCCTGGCAAAGTGTACCTTCTGTACAAACTGCACTGTCTCCTCGAACTCCGCTTCTGTCTCACCCGGAAATCCGACGATGACGTCCGTCGTGATTGCCGGCCTGTCAAAGTATTTCCTGATGAGCCCGCAGCTGGCGAGATATTCCGCCGCGTCATAATGCCTGTTCATCCTCTTTAAAGTCTCATCGCAGCCGCTCTGCAGCGACAGATGGAACTGGGGGCAGATCTGCGGTATCCGGCTGAGCCGTTTCAGAAATGCCTCGGTAATGATGCGTGGTTCCAGCGAGCCAAGGCGTATCCTCTCTATGCCGTCTGTCAGCGCCAGCCTCTCTATGAGCCTGATCAGCGCATCGCCGGCAAAGCAGCCATAATCCTCTTCCGCACCCTGGCCGGGGACGGAGTGGGCAGCGTCAAAGTCGATCCCATACGAGCTTACATGTATGCCCGTGACGACGATCTCCCTGTAGCCTGCCGCCGCTATCATGCGCACCTCATCAGCTATGTCTTCCGGGCTGCGGCTTTTAACGCGTCCTCTGGCATAAGGGATGATGCAGTAGGAACAGAACTGGTTGCAGCCGTCCTGTATCTTGATGTAGGCCCGGCAGCGTTCACCTGTGCCGCTGGCCGTGATCATGGACATATCTTCCTCTGACCTGCCGCGGCATGACCCCTCCGCGAGGGAGTTATCCGGCCTCGCGCCCAGACGGCTCTCAACTATCGCCACTATCCTGTCCTTGTCAGCGTTGCCGATCATGATATCGGCGGTGCCGTCCTCAGTCAGTGTCCCGTGCGAGGTCTCCACGTAGCAGCCGACAGCCACCACCAGCGCCTGAGGATTCCTCCTGCGAGCCCTGTGGAGCATCTGCCGCGACTTCCTGTCGGCGATGTTGGTGACAGTGCAGGTATTTATTATGTAGACATCGGCAGCCTCCGCGAAGCTGCGGATCTCGTAGCCCGCCATCGCGAATCTCTCCTGGATGGCGTCCGTCTCGTACTGGTTCACCTTGCAGCCAAGGGTGCAAAACGCGGCAGATTTCATAATACCTCCTTGACTTTTTCCCGGCTCCGAGTAGAATTAAAATATCAACGCGGATGCAGGACAGCCGTCCTGCACCCCGGAATAAGTCGATCAACAGTTTTTGGGGGATACATTAATGACACATGCAACGGTACTTCTTGATTCAATAGATAAGGTAAGAGATTTTGTAGATACACTCACAAAATTCAAATCCGGTGTCGATATGGTCAAGGGCAGCGGCACGCTCGATGCAAGATCCATAATGGGATTGTTCAGCTTCGATCTGTCGAAGCCTCACGAGATCATTATCCACGATGAGGGCGAGACCGACAGTATCCTTAAGGCCATCAGCCAGTATATCGTCAAATAATTTCCTGCGCTCAGCCGCAGGTGATTATCTCCTGTGTCTCAACAGCCCTGTCAACCATTTCATCTATCACGTCAGCCAGATGGTGCTCTGACCTGAAGATCGCGTGGGCATTCGGCTTTGTCACCGGATGCTTGGCCACGAATATGGTGCAGCAGTCCTCATACGGCTCGATGGAAGTCTCGAAGGCACCTATCTTCTGGGAGAGATCCACGATATCATTCTTGTCGAATCCGATCAGCGGCCTGTATACAGGAAGCGTGCAGACTTCATTTGTCACGCGCAGGCTCTGCATTGTCTGGCTGGCCACCTGGCCGATGCTCTCACCTGTTATGAGCCCCATCGATTTCTCTGCCAGCGCTATCCTCTCCGCGATCCTCATCATATATCTGCGCATTATTATCGTCAGCTCGTCATGCGGGCATTTTTCATATATAGCCAGCTGGATCTCCGTAAAATTGATGACGTGGAGCTGGACAGGTCCCGCGTATCTCGCGATTATCGCCGCCAGGTCAACGACCTTCTGCTTCGCCCTCTCGCTCGTGTACGGCGGAGCGTGAAAATACACCGCGTCTATCTTTACGCCGCGCTTGGTTATCATATAGCCGGCAACCGGGCTGTCTATGCCGCCTGAGAGCAGCAGTGTGGCCCTGCCGTTGCTGCCGACAGGCATGCCGCCGGGACCGGGGATATTTATCGAATAGATGTAAAATCTCTCCCGGACTTCGATATTGAGCGATATCTCAGGCTTATGCACATCCACAGAGAGCTCCGGGAAACGATTCAGCAGATACTCACCCATATCGGCCGCCATCTCCATGGAGTTTTTGCAGAAATGCTTGTCCGCCCTGCGGCAGAACACCTTGAACGTTTTATTAAGGTCAGGATAGTTCTCCTGCATATAATCGCCGGTGGCCTGGCACAGGCTGTCCCAGTCCCCTTTTTCGGCGATGACCACAGGACAGATGCCGACTATGCCGAACACTTTCTTTAGCGCTTCGACAACCTCGTCGTAGTCGTAGCTGCCGTCCATCTCAAGATATATGCGGCCCTGTTCCTTGGTGACCGCAAAACCGGCGTCGATATTTCTCAGGGAGAAACGGATCTGCTCCATCAGCGCATCCTCAAAGATGTACCTGTTCTTTCCCTTGATGCCGATCTCGCCGTATTTTATCAGAAATGCTTTAAATAACATCTGCTGTTCCTTTCCTGTCTCAGCGCCTTCTGCGCCCTCCCGGTGACACAAGTCTCAAAACCGGCAGGAGCTCCTGCAGGGCATCTGTGCACATATCAAGCTGCTCTTTGTCCGTGTCATATGAAAAGCTGAACCTGAGAGTCGAATCAAGAAGATCCTTCCTGACTCCGATGGCTTTTAAGGTACCGCTCAGCTGCGGATGGTTCGACGAGCAGGCTGACCCGCTCGACACATAGATCTTTTTCTCCTCGAGCGCGTGGAGCAGCACTTCCGCCCTCACTCCCTCAAAGCTGATGCTCACCACATGAGGCGCGGCGCAGGCTCCCTGCCTGCTTTCCTCAGTCAGCCTGAGGCTGCCTCTGTCAGAGCCGCCGTTAAGGCTGGTGCCCTCGATCGTGAGCACCCTCTCTATAAAATACTTTCTCAGCTCATAGAGCCTGTCAAGTCTGGCGTCAAAATCAGTAAATTCCAGCTCAGCTGCCTTCGCCATGCCCGCGTAGCCCGGCACGTTCTCCGTGCCCGAACGCCTGCCCTTCTGCTGGCCGCCGCCGAGTATCAGCGGATGCAGCTTCGCGCCCTCGCGCACCCACAAAAGTCCCGTGCCCTTCGGGCCGTGGAACTTGTGGCCGCTTATCGACATCATATCAATGCCAAGGCGCTTCGGATAAAGCTTCATTTTGGCAAAACCCTGTATCGCGTCGACGTGGATAAGAGTATCCGGATTCGTCTCCCTGACGATGCTCACGATATCCTCTATCGGCTCGATGGTCCCGATCTCATTGTTCACGCACATCACGCTGAGCATTATCGTGTCCGGCCTCAGCGCTTTTCTCAGCGCCTCAGGCTTCACGATGCCGTAATTATCAACGGGGAGATAAGTAATCTCATATCCCTGCCCTTCAAGATAAGTCAGCGGATTATACACCGAAGGATGCTCTATCCTGGTGCTGATAATGTGCCTGCCCATGCGGCAGTTGGCCGCCGCCGCGCCCATCAGGGCCATATTGTTGGACTCGCTGCCGCCCGAGGTGAAGATCAGCTCCCTGCCATCCACCTTGAGGATATTCGCGAATGTTTCCCTGGCATAGCGCAGGTATCTCTCAGCCTCCACTCCCTTCATATGAAGCGAGGAGGGGTTGCCGTAATCTTCCTGCATGACCTTCATCATCAGAGCTGCCGCCTCGGGGTACACTCGCGTCGTCGCAGCATTGTCCAGATATATTTCCATAATAGGCTCCTGTATCAATCCTTTTCCAGTTCAAACATCAGTATGGACATCAGCGCCATCCCTGCCGTCTCTGTCCTCAGTATCCGGTGGCCGAGAGACATGACCGACGCGCCGGCATCCGCCGCCGCCTCGACTTCCTCTCTGTCAAATCCGCCCTCCGGCCCGATAAAAATGCCGGCGCTTCTGACGCCGTCGAGGCTCCTGACGAGCTTCCTGGCCTCTTCCATGCCAGCTGCCTTCTCGTAGGGGATCACCACGGCATCCAGCTGCCTGCAGACCTCGAGCGCCTGCCTGAAAGTCATGAGGCTGCTGACCTCGGGGATGATCCCCCGGCCGGCCTGCATGGCCGCGCTCCTGGAAATGCCCTGCCATCTCTCGAGTCTTTTTGCTTCTTTCTTCTCATCCAGCTTAACGACTGTCCGCCTGGTTACGACCGGCACTATCCGGTACACGCCCAGCTCCACCGTCTTCTGGATGATCTGGTCCATCTTGTCGGCCTTGGGAAGACCCTGGAAGAGCCATATCTTACAGGGCAGTTCGACAAACGAGTCCCAGCTGTCCACTATGTCCAGCAGCACCTGATTCCTGCCCAGCTCAGCAATATGGCAGAAATAATCAGTTCCCTGGCCGTTGCTCACCGTGATGTCATCTCCCGGTGACATCCTGAGAACATTTTTTATATGATTTACGTCAGCGCCGGTCAAAGCGATCTGCCTTTCACCGATCTGACTGCTGTCTGCAAAATATCTTGGCATAAACGCCTCCGGTCTGCCTGTGCCTGCGCGGGCACCGCTCATCTTTGCCGTTCACTTTACGGCCGTAAATGCCGACCAGTCTCCGGAATGTGTCACCTCGAGTATCTTAAAGCCGTTTTTCACCAGCGCCTCCCTGACTGCTTCCTCTTTGGTGTTGATGATGCCCGACGATACAAACAGAGCCCCGGGCTTCATGCACGCGGCGATAACGCCGGACAGAGGTATGATGATATCCGCGAGTATGTTCGCGAGCACCAGATCGTATTTATTCTCGCCGACCTCATGCCTGAGCGCGCTGTCGCTGATGATATCACCGGTAAAGGTCTTAAAGCGGCTCATATCGACATGGTTCTCCAGGGCGTTGCTGACTGTGTATCTCACCGCGTTGGGATCGACATCGACAGCCGCCGCCTCACCTGCCCCCAGAAGCATCGCGATGATCGAGAGTATGCCGCTGCCGCAGCCGACGTCCAGCACGGACTGCCCGGCTGCGAGATACTTCTTCAGCTGCGCTATGCACAGCCTGGTCGTATGGTGCATCCCGGTACCGAACGCTGTTCCCGGATCCAGCTCAACTACAGTAGTGCCTTCCGGCACCTCGCCGAGGGTCTCCCAGCTAGGCTTGATGATGATATCATCATCGACCCTGAACGGCTTCCAGAACTTTTTCCAGTTATTCATCCAGTCTATGTCCGCCGTCTGTGTTTTCTCAATAGAAAGTTCTCCGACATCTGTAAAGTCGGAGAGCTTCCTGAGCGCGGCCATGATATCCGCAATATTTTCAGGGTAATCCTTTTCCGGTTCTATGTAAAATGATATATAAGCCACACCGTCATCCGGTCCCGGATCCGGAAGGATATCAATAAACAGTTCCTTCTTCTCCGCTTCAGTGAGCGGTATCTTATCCTCGATCTCTATGCCCTCTATGCCCATCTCGCCGAGAGTATAGCTGATCATATCCTCTGCCGCGGTCGTGGTGCTTATACGGTACCTGTTCCATTTCATTATTGATCCGGGCCTCCAAAACCCGAGTGCGGTCCGCTTCCGCGGAAGCTTACTCGATATCCTCAAGTGTTTCTTTTATCTTGTTCATTATCCCTTTTTTCTTCTTGCCCTTATTCTCCGGCGTGTCTTCCGGTGCCGGGGGTCTTCCGTTCACAGAATCGTCGAATCTCTGCAGAAGCTCCTTCTGCTCGGCGGTGAGCTTCGTGGGCACCTGAACGATCAGGGTGACATAATGGTTGCCGCGGCTGTTCTTATTCCTTCTGGAGGGAACACCCTTGCCCCTCAGGCAGATACGAGTATCGGTCTGAGTCCCCGGCCTGATGTTCTGAGTGATCTCGCCGTCCACGGTCTGTATCTTTATGTCGCCGCCAAGCGCCGCCTCCACAAATGAGATCGGCACTGACGAATAGATGTCATAATCCTGTCTCTGGAAAACGGGATGGCTGTCCACCTGCAGAGCCACCAGGAGATCTCCTCTGGGGCCGCCGTTGCGTCCCGGCTCGCCGAAGCCTGCGACGCGCACGCTGATGCCGTTATCCACTCCGGCAGGTATCGTGACCTTGAGAGGCTTCCTGATCTTCTTAAAGCCCTGGCCGCCGCACTTCGGGCACTTCTCCCTGATGATCTGTCCTGTTCCGTTGCAGTCAGGACAAGTCTGTACGTTCCTGACCATGCCGAAAATTGACTGCTGTGTGTAGGTGACCTGGCCGGTCCCGTGGCACTTCGGGCAGGTCTCCGGCTTCGTGCCGGGCTTTGCTCCTGTGCCGTGACAGCTGTCACACTCATCTTTATATCCTATCTCAATATTCTTCTCGACGCCGAACACTGCTTCCATGAAGCTGATACGCATGTTGATGCGCACGTTCGCCCCCTGTATGGGACCGTTGTACGCACGTCTGCTGGTCCTTCCGCCGCCGAAAAGATCGCCGAATATATCGCCGAATATATCGCCCATATCACCGTTGAAATCGAATCCGCCGCCGCCGGCTCCCTGCTCGAATGCAGCATGGCCGAACTGATCATACTGATGCCTCTTCTGATCATCGCTCAGCACCGCGTACGCTTCTGACGCCTCCTTGAACTTGGCCTCAGCCTCCTTGTCACCCGGATTCAGGTCAGGATGATACTTCTTGGCAAGCGTCCTGTAGGCATGTTTTATCTCATCACTGGAAGCGGTCTTCGATACACCGAGTACCTCGTAGTAGTCTCTTTTACTTTCCGCCATTTGTACATTCCTTTCACGGCAACAGGCGAAAGGCCAGGTATAAGCCTCGCCCTTCGCCTCTTCTTATCCCAGTATAGAATATCAGAAAATGCTATTCTGTCAACCGGAAACTCTTACCATCTTACACCTCAGTGTAATCTCCGTCAACCACATCATCGCCGCCGTTAGAACCGCTGCCTGTCTGGCCGCCGCCCTGAGGGCCCTGCTGGAATCCGCCCTGAGGGCCGCCCTGTGCTCCACCCTGAGGGCCGCCCTGTGCTCCGCCCTTGGGAGCCTGGGCTTCATACATCTTGGTGAATACAGGCTGTGCCGCATTCATGAGCCTTTCCTTGCCGGACTTAAGCTCATCGATGTCTGCGTCTGTAAGTGTATCCATATCCTTAGTCTTCTCAAGAACCGCCTTCAGGCTGTCGATCTCTGACTGAACTGTGCTCTTGTCAGATTCGCTGATCTTGTCACCGACCTCATTGAGAGCATTCTCGATCTGGAATACTGTCGAATCAGCCTCATTCCTGGCGTCGATGCCTTCCTTGCGCTTCTTGTCCTGTGCCTCGAACTCAGCAGCTTCCTTAACTGCCCTGTTGATATCGTCATCTGACATATTGGAGCCGGCAGTGATGGTGATGTGCTGCTCTCTGCCTGTGCCGAGATCCTTAGCCGATACATTTACGATGCCGTTGGCGTCGATATCGAATGTGACCTCGATCTGAGGAACACCTCTCCTTGCCGGAGCGATGCCGTCGAGCCTGAACTGTCCGAGACTCTTGTTGTCCTTAGCGAACTGTCTCTCGCCCTGTACAACATTTATATCAACTGCTGACTGATTATCTGTAGCTGTCGAGAAGATCTGGCTCTTCCTCGTGGGGATAGTCGTGTTCCTCTCGATCAGATGTGTAGCGATGCCGCCCATAGTCTCGATAGAAAGCGTAAGCGGTGTGACATCGAGAAGGAGCACATCTCCGGCACCGGCGTCGCCTGCAAGCTTGCCGCCCTGGATGGAAGCGCCGAGCGCTACACACTCATCGGGGTTGAGAGTCTTGCTGGGCTCCTTGCCTGCAAGCTGCTTAACCTTATCCTGAACAGCCGGGATACGTGTCGAGCCGCCTACCAGAAGCACCTTGGAGATATCGTTCATCGTAAGTCCTGCGTCATGCAGCGCGTTCTGAACAGGGGCAACTGTTGCCTCTACCAGGTCGTGTGTCAGCTCATCGAACTTAGCGCGTGTGAGGTTCATGTCAAAATGCTTGGGTCCCTCAGAGGTAGCTGTGATGAAAGGCAGGTTGATGTTCGTAGTGGTAGCGCTTGAAAGCTCCTTCTTAGCCTTCTCAGCAGCCTCGCGAAGTCTCTGCATAGCCATCTTGTCGCCTGAAAGGTCAACGCCCTCGAGCCTCTTGAACTCAGAGATCATGTACTGGGTCACCTTGTTATCAAAATCATCGCCGCCGAGCCTTGTGTTGCCGTTTGTAGCGAGAACCTCGATAACGCCGTCGCCGATCTCGATGATGGACACATCGAATGTGCCGCCGCCAAGGTCATAGACCATGATCTTCTGCTCGCTCTCATTGTCCAGGCCATAAGCCAGTGCTGCAGCCGTGGGCTCATTGATGATACGCTTTACATCAAGTCCTGCGATCTTGCCGGCATCCTTGGTCGCCTGCCTCTGCGCATCGTTGAAATATGCGGGTACGGTGATGACCGCGTCTGTGACGGGCTCGCCGAGATAGCTCTCTGCATCTGCCTTAAGCTTCTGGAGTATCATTGCTGAGATCTCCTGCGGAGAATACTTCCTGCCTTCGATCTCTACCCTGTAATCTGATCCCATATGCCTCTTGATAGAAGAGACTGTGTTGTCTGCGTTGGTAACGACCTGACGCTTAGCCGGCTCGCCGATAAGCCTCTCGCCTGTCTTCGTAAATGCTACTACTGAAGGTGTTGTCCTTGATCCTTCCTGGTTCGCGATAACGATGGGCTTGCCGCCCTCCATAACTGCCACGCATGAATTTGTAGTTCCTAAATCAATACCAATGATCTTACTCATAATAAAATTCCTCCTAATATTCTGCTGTATGTATTATATCCGGGGCCATCCGCGGCATTTGTGCGCCGGCGCCCGAAAATCGTTTTCTGTCAGATCTATTTTTCTTTTATGGCATCCCGGTGCAGCCCGGGCAGCCTTATCTTTTATATTACTGGGCAACCATGACCATGCTGTGCCTGAGCACTCTGTCCTTGTACATGTAGCCCTTCTGGAGCACCTGCATCACGACGCCCGACTCATATTCTTCGCTGGGCTGCTGCATGACCGCGTTGTGGAACGCCGGATCGAACTCCTTGCCGAGAGCGTCGATCTCTTTTACTCCCTCATCCTCAAGCAGTTTCAGCAGCTGCTTGCTGATCATCTCTATGCCCTGCACGAATGATGAATCCTTCTCTTCCTCGCTCACGGACTCCAGACCTCGTTCGAAATTATCGACGACCGGAAGAAGTTTTAAGATGAAATCGGAAGCCCCGATATCGTAATTCTGTTTCTTTTCCCTGTCGGTCCTTTTCCTGTAGTTGTCGAACTCTGCCATCTGGCGCATGAGCCTGTCTTTAAGTTCTGCGATCTGGGCGTCCTTTTTGTCTGTGCTGCCATCCCTGCCGGCTTCGCCTTCAGCCTCTTTCGCGCCTTCAGATTCTTTACCGTCTTCAGGCTCTTTACCGTCTTCAGGTTGCTTCACGTCCTCATCAGCCGTCTTATCTTCCGCCTTGCTGTCCTCGCAGGCCAGGCTCTCGTCCGTGTCCTGAGCGGCATCTGTGCTGTCAGCCGCTTCACCGGAACTGCCCGCGCTCCCAGCGTCCGCAGTGTCAGTCTCCGCGGATCCGAGATCCGCCTCATCACTATTGTCTGCTGTATTCATATCATTATCGCTGTCCCATATCATTGTAAATCACCTCTTGTATCTGAAACCTGCCTGTCTTCAGCGTCAGGGGCCTGAGTCCCCGTCCGCGTCAGGAGCTTTGTCAGCGTCAGCGTCTGGAGCTTTGTCAGCGCCCGCGCTGTTCTTCTTGAAGATCAGGTCAAGCTGGTTCATAACTGTCTCAAGGTTGCTTACGACCTTCTTATAATCCATTCGTTTGGGACCGATGATACCTATCGTTCCCTGAACTCCTTCCTCGAGTTCATAAGTGGCTGTCACCACGCTGCAGTCCTGCATGGACTGCACCGGCGTCTCAGATCCTATATATACCTGGATCCCGCCGTTTTCACTCTTCTCGTCGTCTGAAGCGATGAGCTTTTCAAGGCCCTGCTTCTCTTCAAGCGCATACAGGAGCTGTCCTGTCTGTTCCAGGTTCACCAGCTCGGGATACTTGAGAAGGTTCGTGGTGCCGCTGGTATAGATCTCCGTATCGTCCTCTTCCTGGATAGCCTCGACTATCAGGTCCAGGAGGTCTGCGACCGTCTGCCTGTGCGGCTCAGCCTGTCTCTTTATATTACCGACCAGCTCCATGTTGATCTCCTGGAGCGTCAGTCCCTGCAGATATGTGTTCAGCAGAAGATTGAGCTTCACGATATCCTCATCAGGTATGTCCTCGTCGACATTCAGCACCCTGTGCTTCACTATGCTGCCGTCGAGCATCATAACTGCGAGCATCTGGCCTTCATCCACCCTGGAGAGCTGGATGAACTTCAGCTTGTTCTTCATAATGTGCGGCGCTGTGATCAGGGAAGCGTAATTCGTGTTCGCGGCCAGGAGCTTTACGACCTGCTTGAGTATCTGCTCAAGGCGGTCGACCTTCTGGACCATGACCTCATTCTGCTTCACGACCTCATCGGTCCTGGTCTTCATGAGGTTGTCAACATAAAACCTGTAGCCCTTGTCGGTGGGGATACGCCCCGCGGAGGTGTGGGGTGAAAAAATATATCCCATCTCCTCCAGATCGGACATCTCATTCCTTATGGTGGCGGAACTGAGCTTCAGGTCCGAGAATCTGGAAATAGTCCTCGATCCTACCGGCTCGCCGCTGTCAAGGTAAGTCTGTATAATGGCATTAAGTATCTTTGCCTTTCTCTCATCAAGATCCATCCAATCCTCACATCCTCTGCACTGCCCGGCCAGGAATAGTACCTGTCAGCTGCTCTTATTCAGATTGTTAGCACTCAATCAATCGGAGTGCTAACATTATCTGTATACAAAAATAACACCATCTCTACTTTTTGTCAAGTATAAATGGTGTTATTTCATGTTATTTTTTTATTGTTTTTTTCGGCATTTACGGGACGGATATTTTTATAATGCCCCGTCAAGTCCCTCGATGATCGCCACCCCGGCGCTGACGCCGAGCCTGGAAGCGCCCGCCCTTATCATGTCCAGTGCCTCGCCGGCCGTGTGTATGCCGCCGGAGGCCTTCACTCCCATGTCGGTTCCCACAGTCTTCCTCATGAGGGCGACGTCATGCGCGTTCGCGCCCGCGGTGGAAAATCCGGTCGAGGTCTTGACGAAATCCGCGCCAGCTTCCTTTGCCGCCAGGCAGGCTCTGACCTTCTCGTCATCTGTCAGCAGGCAGGTCTCAAGTATCACCTTGACGATGAGCTTTCCGGTCACGGAGCTTTCCACAGCCCTGACCGCGTCCGTGACTGCGCTGATATCATCCTTCAGCAGATCCCAGCGTCCTGACTTAACAGCACCGACATTGATGACCATATCGACCTCCGACGCGCCGTCCCTCACAGCCCTGACAGCCTCAAATGCCTTTGTCTCCGGCACTGCCGCTCCCAGCGGAAATCCTATGACCGTGCAGACATTTACGCCGCTCCCCTTAAGAGCCTGCGCGCACTGCGCCACATAGCAGGGATTCACGCAGACCGAGGCAAAGCCGTACTGCGCCGCCTCACTGCAGAGCCTGTCAATCTGTGAGGCACTCGCGTCCGCCTTCAGCAGAGTGTGATCGATCATACCCGCAACACTTTTCTTAGTGATCTCCATATTTATCCTCCATAACATTGAATCTGCCGCCATGGCCGATACAGCGGGACAAAAGTTTTCTGTCCGGCCGCGGCCTATCCGATCAGAAAATCTGACAGTATCCAGTTGCTTACGTCTATACCGCCGGCAGTCAGGCTTATGCGCTTGCCGTCGTCCCTGATCATGCCTGTCCTGACATAATTTTCTATCACAGCGCCGTACACCGAATAGATGCTCTCGCCGAAAACTCTCTCAAAATGCCTGATGCCGACGCCGGAGCGGCAGCGCAGTCCCAGGAACATGGTCTCCTCCATCTGCTCCTGCCTGCTCAGCCTGCTGAGTTCCGCGCACAGAGGCTTCTCAAGGAAGGCGCCGGGAGCGGCCTTCGTCTTCATATATATATCAAGGTCAGCCGTGTCAGCTGACCTGCAGCCGTCCGTAAGGCTGGCGGCCCCGAGTCCCATCCCCAGATAATCGCCGCGGTACCAGTACGTCAGGTTATGCCGGCACTCGCAGCCGGGCTTTGAGAAATTGGATATCTCATAGTGTGTGTATCCATTATCCCGCAGGAAATGCCGCGCCAGATGGTACATGCCGCGCTCCGTATCCTCATCCGGCAGCGCGGGGCAGTCTGCCCTGCCGGCTTCCTCACCGCAGCCGTAGAGCTTATAGAACGGGGTCCCTTCTTCTATTATCAGGCTGTACGCCGAAATATGCTCCGGCGACAGCGCGCAGACACGCTCCAGAGTGTTCATCCATGATCCCAGGCTCTGCCCAGGCAGGCCTGACATCAGATCGACGTTGATATTGGTGAATCCGGCCCCGCGGGCCGCGTCATAGCTCTCCAGAAACTGCTGCGAGCTGTGTATCCTGCCCAGCAGCCTGAGCTCCCCGTCGTCCATCGACTGCAGGCCGATGCTCAGCCTGTTGATGCCGCAGTCCCTGATATCGGCAAAGCTGAGACGTGCGGGCTCACAGGGGCGCATCCCCGCGCAGCATACGGTGCCGGGATTGCATTCCATGCTTATCTCCGCCTGATCCTCCACCTCGTAGTACCTGTACACAGCGCCCATCAGTCTGCTGAGCTGATCCTTGCTCATCAGTGACGGCGTGCCGCCGCCTATAAACACCGTCCTCACGGGTCTGCCACGGAATCCGCCGCTCCTGCAGGCTATCTCCTCAATGAGCTTTGCGATATAGTCTTCCCTCACTGACCCGTCGGCGGAAAAGGACAGAAAATCGCAGTAGCTGCATTTTTTTACGCAGAACGGAAAATGCAGGTAAATACTCAGCGGCTTTTTCCTGATATCATTCTCTGCCATTGCCGCCTCCTGAAAGTGCGCAATGATAACCGCGCATACGCCGCCTACTCGTCATCCAGCTTGAGCACATTCAGGAAAGCCTGCTTCGGTATCTCCACACTGCCTATCTGACGCATCTTCTTCTTGCCTTCCTTCTGTTTCTCCAGAAGCTTCTTCTTTCGCGAGATATCGCCGCCGTAGCATTTCGCCAGCACATCCTTGCGCAGCGCCTTGACTGTCTCGCGGGCGATTATCTTGCTGCCTATGGCTGCCTGGATGGGCACCTCGAAGAGCTGGCGCGGGATCTCATCTTTCAGCTTCTCGCACATTCTCCGGCCCTTATCGTAGGCTGAATCGGCAAACACTATGAAGGACAGCGCGTCCACCATCTCCCTGTTCACCAGGATATCCAGCTTGACCAGCTTCGAGCGCTGATATCCCTTAAGCTCATAGTCAAACGACGCGTAGCCCCTGGAACGCGACTTGAGCGCGTCGAAGAAATCGTAGATGATCTCATTCAGAGGCAGCTCATATTTGAGCAGGGCCCTGGTCGCCTCGATGTAGTCTATGCTGATGTACACGCCGCGGCGCTCCTGGCAGAGATCCATGATAGTGCCGATGAATTCCGTCGTCACCATTATCTCCGCGGAGACGATGGGTTCCTCCATATACTCGATCTCCGAGGGATCAGGCATGTTGGAGGGATTGGATATCTCCAGCATCACGCCGTTGGTCTTATACACCCTGTACACTACGGAGGGTGCCGTGGTTATCAGCTCCAGCGCGTACTCGCGCTCCAGTCTCTCCGTGACGATCTCCAGGTGGAGAAGGCCCAGGAAACCGCACCGGAAACCGAATCCCAGGGCTGCCGAAGTCTCCGGCTCAAAGAACAGCGAGGCGTCATTGAGCTGCAGTTTCTCCAGCGCGTCGCGCAGATCGGGATATTTGGCCCCGTCTTCCGGGAAGATGCCGCAGTAGACCATCGGGTTGACCTTCTTGTAGCCCGGCAGCGCCTCATCGCAGGGTCCGAGTGCGTCGGTGATGGTATCGCCGACACGTGTCTCCTGCAGTGTCTTTATGCTTGCCGACATGTAGCCGACCATACCTGTGCCGAGTTCATCGCAGGGTATCAGCCGGCCGGCGCCGAAATACCCGACCTCGACAACGTCAAACTCCGCCCCGGTCGACATCATGCGCACTTTCATGCCGTTTCTGATGCTGCCGTCCATGATCCTGAAAAATGCTATGACTCCCTTGTAGGGATCATACAGTGAATCAAATATCAGGGCCTTGAGAGGCGCCTGAGGGTCGCCCTCCGGAGCAGGTATCTTGGTGATGATCTGCTCAAGGACTTCTTCTATATTTATACCGTTCTTGGCGGAGATCCTCGGGGCGTCATGCGCCTCTATGCCGATGATATCCTCTATCTCTTCCACAGTCCTGTCAGGGTCCGCGCTCGGAAGATCGATCTTGTTGATAACAGGCATGATCTCCAGATTGTGGTCGATAGCCATGTAGACATTAGCCAGAGTCTGGGCCTCGACACCCTGCGCCGCGTCAACGACAAGTATGGCCCCCTCGCAGGCGGCCAGCGCCCTGGAGACCTCATAGTTGAAATCCACATGTCCGGGGGTGTCGATAAGATTGAAGATATATTCTTTCCCGTCATCCGCGTGGTATACGATGCGGACAGCCTGTGACTTGATCGTGATGCCCCGCTCTCTCTCAAGATCCATATTGTCGAGGACCTGTTCCTGCATCTCACGGCTGGTGAGCGTTCCGGTCTTCTCGATGATCCTGTCAGCCAGCGTCGACTTGCCGTGATCGATATGGGCTATAATACAAAAATTTCTGATCCTGCTCTGATCTGTCAATTAAACACAACCTTCCGTCAGTTCCGGCACTGCAGTGCCGGAAAAAATGTATTGTAATTATAACACAAGACCGGCAGCAAATGCGATATATATTAAAATAAAGAATGGAAAGACAGGGGCGAAAAGGGCAATTTCCGCTTGACAAACACTCCGTATTTTAATAATATATAGGAGTATGTAAAAAAATTCGTGTCTCAGGAATTCTTTACGTGGTTTTTATTTCAGAGTTTATGGTAACCGCCATCTGTGTATCTGCGGCTGGATAGCAGGAAGGGCCTTATTTCACAGCTCTGGCAGATATTTTTCTATATTCACAGTACGTATGGAGGTGTACGAATTGGCTAATATCAAGTCAGCGAAGAAGCGTATCCTGGTAACCCAGGCAAAGACCATCAGAAACAAGAGCATCAAGTCAGGCGTTAAGACAGCTGTCAAGAAAGTCGAGGCAGCTATCGCAGCAGGCGACAAGCAGGCAGCTCAGGCAGCTCTGCTCAGTGCTACAAGCACCATCGACAAGGCTGCTACCAAGGGGATCTACCACAAGAACAACGCTTCCAGAAAAGTAAGCAGGCTCGCACAGGCAGTAAATAAGCTTTCATAATCTAATGCCTGCGTCCGCAGGCTCAGATCGATATGATAAAAAGAATCCGCAAAGCGTATCCGTTTTGCGGATTTTCTTTATGTCAGCGGACCGGATCTCCGCCAGACAGCGGTGCTTACTGCGCCGTGCTGTATTTTACTATCATCATCTCGACTGCCATGCTGTCTTTAAGCTTTCCTCTTTTTACAGATTCTTCCAGCTCTGTCGCGTCCTCGACAGCGCGCCTGAGGGCATCCGAATCAAACTTTTCGCACAGACGCAGGTTCTTTTTCACGATAAATTCCCGTATGCCGGTCATCTCGGCTATCGTTCTGCCGGGATATCCCCTGACGGCAAGATCCTTGATCTGGTAGAGCCTGGAAAACTGGCTGTTGATATTGAACAGTATGCGCATCGGGGGCTCGCGCAGAGTCACAAGGTCATTGTAAAGCTCCAGCGCCTTTTTTTCGTTCTTCTCAGCGATGGCGTCTACCATATCGAATATCCTGTTCTCCGCGTTTACGCAGCAGACAGCGTCTATATCCTCTCTGGTGATAATTTCCCTGTCACCGGTATAATCCAGGAGCTTGCGCATCTCATTTTTCATCGACGTCATATCCATGGGCGTGAGCCCGATGAAATATTCCAGCGCCCCACGCTCGGCGCGCTTCCCGTCCTGCCTGATCATATGCGTGAGCCATGAGGCCAGATCCTGCTCCTTCGGCACCGAAAGCTCAAGGACAAGTCCCTTCGCGGCCGCCGCCTTGTACATCTTTGTGCGTGAGTCGGCCTTCTTCTCAACGAACACCAGGCAGGCAGTATCCGGCATGCCGGCGATATACGCAGCCAGCTCATCGTGCGATGAGCTGAAAAATCCGCTGTCCTCCACCACTATCAGTCTGTGCTCACTGAAAAATGGCAGGGTATCGGCCAGATCCATCAGGGCCTTCTCATCGACGTTCTCACCGTCAAAATGAGAGTAATTCATGGTGTCGCCGCCGGCGATCAGGGCAGCCTTCACATTGTCCCGGCACTGCCGGCACAGATATGACTCCTCCCCATAAAAAAGGTAGATACTCCTAAAACTGCCTTCCTTCAGCTCCCTCGCCAGCACCTGCATCTGGGCCGCGGCATCCTTTTTCGGGCTGTTTTTCCTGGAATTATTCATCTCTCACCGCATCCCGCTCAGGGTATCTCATTCTCTCAGGCACCGGATCTTCAAGTACCTCGCGCATGAACTTCCTGGTATAGTATTTCGCCATGCCCAGGTCCGAATCATGATAATTTCCGCAGTCCTCAGGCGCCGCGCCGGGTATCTCACCCTCAAAGCTGACAATAAAGCCGCACATCTTCCCGATCACGCCGAGTATGTCTTCCGGCTCCAGGTCCCCGGCGAATATCACATAGAATCCTGTCCTGCAGCCCATGGGCCCGAAATAGACCGTCCTGTCCATCCACTCCGGGTCATTGCGCAGATAAGTCGCTCCCAGATGCTCGATGGCATGAACTGCCGCGGTATCCATGACAGGCTCCCTGTTGGGCATGGTAAATCTCAGGTCAAAGGTCGTAAGCACGACGCCGTCCTTAAGGTAATCTTTGCGTGACACATATATGCCGCTGAGAAGCTTCAGATGGTCAATGGTAAAACTGGCGATCTTTTTCATATTATTATCTGCGATCCGATCAAAGGATAATGATCTGATCTTCCTTTCTCCCGAAACGAGTCCGGGTCATCACTTTCACAATAATTGTACTTATTCTCCGCCTGAGCGTCAAGTGCAATTCTCAGCGGCCGGCAGCAGCCCCTCCCGCGGTACTGCCGGGAGTCTTCTGCAGGTACCTTGATATCCTCGGGCCGCCGCGGCCGGCCGTTATCTTCACCGCGCCGCTGTCCATAGTGTATTCCAGGCGGCTGCGGACAGCCTCCAGGCGTTCTACGGTCTCCGGGGAGGGATGCCCGTATCTGTTGTATCTGCCGCAGGATATCACTGAGACCGCCGGTGAGACGGCCGTGAGGAAGGCGGCACAGGAACTGTTCTTCGAGCCGTGATGCGCGCATTTGAGTACATCGATTTCCTTAAGCGGGCTCTTCTCTCCCAGGCGGTCGTATCTGGCCAGGATCGCCCTCTCGGCGTCAGCGGAGATGTCGCCGGTAAGCAGGATGTTAACGCCTTCCGCGTCGACGCGCAGCACCATCGACTCGTCATTGCTGTCCTCCGCCCGCAGTCCTTCGTAGGGGTACAGACAGCTGAAATGCCAGTCTCCCTCGCTCCAGGCCGCGCCGGCTCCTATATAAATGACATCGATCCCCTTCTCCGCCGCGATCCCGGCCAGCTTCTCACATTTTTCATCCTCTCTGGCGGCCTCTGTCAGCACAAGATGTCTGATCTTTGACATTTCCAGCAGCTCCCTCACACCCGAGATATGGTCTTCATCTCCGTGGCTCACCAGGGCATAATCAACATGATCTTCCCCGTAATAAGTCAGGAAGGGAAGTATCCTGTACTCTCCGATCCTGTCCTCATCGCTGCTCCCGCCGTCTGCCAGCCAGGTAGTCCTGCCGCTGCGCATGAAAACACAGTCGCCCTGCCCCACGTCCAGAAACGCGGTGAAACGCTCAAATCTCCTGAAGGGGATCAGCAGCAGTATCACGCCAGCTGTCAGGACTGCCGCCCTCATTTTCGTAAATACCTTATCCGCCGACGCATAGGCTGCCGCCAGCGGCAGCGCTGTCAGCAGATAATATAAGGCGATGACAGGCGCCGGCGGCACACCTGTCCTGTACACGGCGAATGGCAGCTTCGCGGCGATCTCACAGGCAGCCGTGCAGAGTCTGAGGACGGCGTCGACACTGCCGCCGGGCAGGGCAGCCGCCGTCAGTGAGAAAAGGCCGATTATCCCCGTAAGCGCGCCCATCGGGACAAGAAGGCTCATCGACGGCAGTATCAGCAGGTTCATCGGCAGCGAGAGCAGAGGTATCTCCCCGTAGTATACCGCCGTCAGCGGAAGTGTCAGCAGAAGCACGCTGAGAGTCGGGCCGCTCCTGAGTACTATCCTGTTCTTCTTCCATCTCTCCGGCAGTATGCCTTTATATGCCGGCCACAGAAAGCCCAGGGCAATGACTGCCGAAAAGGAAAACTGCACCCCCGACTGGGTGATCATGAGCGGCTGCCTGATGAATATGATAAGCTCCGCGAGGGCGATCGCGCTGAGCATATCGTAGCTCCTGCCGGCATACTCGGCGCCCATCAGCACCAGGAACATGATGACCGCGCGCTGGGCCGAAGCTCCCATCCCCGAAAGCACCCCGTAGCTGAGCACCGCGAATGAGCTGAGCAGGACTGCCGGCCGGCAGCCCAGGCCGGTCCTGCTCAGCAGCTTATAGATGCCCTGCCCAATCAGGGAAATGTGAAGCCCTGATATCGCCAGGATATGTGATATGCCCATTATCCGAAAAAGCTCGCGGATCTCGTCGCTCAGCAGCAGACGGTCGCCGAGTATCATGGCATCGAGTATGCCGGCCTCCTGCTCAGGGAAAAGCCTTCCGAAGACCACGGCGACAGCGTTCCTGATCCTGCCGAGCAGAGTCCTGTAGGTAAAGCTCCTCTGCACAGTCTTGATCGTGTCCGGTTTGACGGTATACTGCACTCCCTGGGCACGGTACCAGGCCCTCATATCAAACTGTCCGGGATCTGACGCCGCCGCGGGCTCATCGAGCGTGCCCCTGCCGCTCACTGTGCAGCCCGCCTCTATCCGGGCGGCTGATCCCCTGTCCGCGTAGATGACGATGCCGCAGCTCTCACAGCCGCCGCCGTCAGTCTTTATCAGGGCGCGGGGGATCGTCAGGGCAATGCTGTTCTCCTTCTCCTGTACGCCCTCGACTTTCCCGCTGAACACTGCGTAGCTGCTCCCGCCCGCGCAGAGGCTCTCGCTCTCCCGGTAGGCGCAGGCGCCAAGCAGAAGATATCCAAGCAAAATAAAAACAGGCAGTACGTACAGATATCGGCATCTGAATGTCGAAATTTGTCGTCTGCCTGCGTGCAGCAATACTGTAAATACCGCGGTCAGCGCTGCCGCCGCCCATGCCGGGCAGCCCGCCGCCGCCAGGCCCTCCCCCAATGCGTATGCGATTCCAACCCATACGAGAGGTCTGTTCAATCTTGCTGTCTCCTGTCAGAAAATAATTATTAAATTGTTCTATTCGCTAACCAGGCTCATATCCGGCGAAAGCTCGCCGCCCATGGGCACATTGTCGGGTCCAGTCTCCACGTTCTTGCCGTCGACTGTGATCTGCACCTTATCGATGTCATCAAGCTCAGCCAGAGAGTTGACCACGCTGTACAGGTTGAGGTAAAAGCTCTGGCTGCCCACCTTCTCCAGGAATCCCTGGTTGAAATCCACCTGGCACACTCCGTCCTTCACATAGGTGCTCCTGATCTGGGTGCTCTTTGACAGCACTGCCTTCAGATCGTTCTCTGATGGCCCGCGGATCAGGGCGTCGATCACTACCTGCTCCGGATGCGTAGTCTGGTCATATTTCATCGACACAGTCGTCTTCTTCAGGTTTTTCCCGTCTTTCGAGGCAAAATACAGTGAAAAATCCGCCTCCGTGACCTGCGTCTTGAGCAGGTTCAGGGTCGAGACATAGTCTTCGCCGTTCATCTTGAGAGTGTTCCCGCTGTCATCCTGTATCCACTTGTCGCCTACGCAGAAAGAGACATAGTTGACGATGCCGCTGAACTGCGTAAGAGTCTTGACGATCGCCGCTCTCACCAGTATCTCCGTAGTTTTGGACATCTTGCTGTAGTTTTCATCAAAATACAGTTTGAGCGTGCGGTCATTTCCGGGGTACCCGACCTTAACGATGTTCACCTCGTCGTTCAGTACCGCTTTGTAGCCTTTGTCATCAGGTTTTGCGCGCAGCGCGTCGATGCACTCATCGATGATAGCCGTCCCCTTTGTCGCGCTCAGCTTATACGGAAATGCGCCGATCATCGTCTCACTGTTGTTGATATAGTAGATATTGTAGCCCTGGCTGCTGTCAGCGTCAGATGAACCGCCATTTCTGGAATTGATATAATTCCTGATGCCCTGGCAGCCGGACATGCCGGCAGCAGACGTTATCAGCAGAGATACAAGAAGGAGCTTCACCAAAAATCTTTTCATATCAGACATCCTTCTCTCTTGTGTAATTCAAAGGAATGCGGACCGAGAACGTGGTCCCCTCATCCTCCTTGCTGCTTACCTTGATCGCTCCGTGGTGCATCTGTATGACCGTCTTGGTTATCGCCAGGCCCAGGCCGGTTCCGCCGCTCTCGCGGGATCTTGCCTTGTCTACTCTGTAGAACCTGTCAAATATCTTCTCCTGGTGCTCCTTGGAGATGCCTATGCCGGAATCAGATACCGTCACGAAGAAGAACTGGTCATCCGCGTCCAGTGTGACACGCACCCAGCCGCTGGCGATGTTGTACTTGATAGCATTTTCCACAAGGTTCGAGAGCGCCAGCGAGAGCTTGATCTCATCGCACTGCGCGCTGACCTCACGCTCCGCGTCCAGGTTAAGGCGCACATTGCGCTTGGCGGCTATCGGGCGCAGACGCTTCATGATCGCCTCGAGCATCTCATTGATGCTTGTCTCGGAGACATTGAGATCTGACTGCGTCTTGTCCATCTTCACCAGCGACAGCAGGTCATTGATGATCGTCGTCTCCCTGTCTATCTCGACGGTGATGTCCTGCATAAACTCACGGTACAGCTCTATCGGCGCGTCCTGCTGCATGTTCAGCGAATCCGCCAGCACCTTCATAGAGGTAAGAGGAGTCTTAAGCTCGTGCGAAACATTGGAGACAAATTCCTGGCGCGAATCCTCCAGGTTCTTCAGCCTGGTAAGCATCGCGTTGAAGGCATCAGATATCTGCTCTATCTCGTTGAAGCCCTTGAGATCCAGCTTCTCGTCAAAGCTTCCCTCGGAAATGCTGTTGATAGATCTGGACATCGTGTTGAACGGATCGGTAAACTTGCGGGACAGGCTGTAGGCGAGGAATATCAGTATAGCTCCCACACCTATGATAACATAGGTCATAGTGCTGACGATACCGCTGTATACCCTCGTGAGATCCGCGCAGGAAACCACGAACAGCAGCATGCCCTGCACATCCTTGCCGGCATCAGCCTGCACGGTCTCGTTCTCCGCCGCGTTCCCGGAAGAGGGAACGGCTGTGCCGACATCTGACTCTTTCTGCGATCCTGACCCTTTCTTTATCACGTAGGTGATCAGTATCTGGTCAGTAGATCTGTCATATCTGGATATCTCTGCGCCCTTCATAGCCTGCACAGATTCCTGCGACACAAGCTGAAGACCCTGGATCATCCCGTAGGTGTCAAGCCTGACGTAAAAGTCCTTGTCCACCACGATCGCGCGGCCGTCATAAAGCCCGCAGAACTGCGTTATCTCACCATTGATAAGGTCAGATGTATTGCCGTCAAGATAGCCAGTCCGCAGCATCTCATCGACGATAAGCGAGCTGTAGTCACGCACTATCTCGATGCGGTTTTCTCTGATGACCTTGATGACATAACCCATATAGAACATCTGGAGAAGAATCATCGGCAGAACCGTGATCGCCAGCATGGTAATAAACAGTCTGGCATACATGCTGTGGAATACCCTTCTCACCCTGTGCCGTTTCTTTTGAGTAGTAATTTTCATCAGTCCATTCCCTAAAATCCCGGAGAAAAAGCCGCAGCCGACACAGCGTTATCCCCGCCTTCATTGACAGAAATATTATAACATAAATCAGCGCAAAAACATACCGCTCAGAAGGATAATCGCCGTCGCAGACAGCGTCCGGGCGCAGGCCCGGAAAATATGTGAAAAATGCCCTGTCCGTCAGCGTCCGGCAAAAATTTATCGACATATTAACAGTTTTGTCCAAATGTGACAAAACTGTTAAAAATCGCTTGTAATTAACGAATTTTCAAGGTAGAATAAAATAGTGTGACAGTATAGTGCTCCTGAAGGGAGCATCATGAATAAAAAAAATCTGACTGGACTGATACTGATCATTCTCTTCATATCGGTTACCGGCATCATCTTTCTCTGCGATTTCAGCAGAAGCGGCGGCATCGGGCTCTCCCGGGAGAGCGAGAAGGATACATCGGTATATACCGGGGCAGCCCCGGAGGGATCTCACGATACCGCATCAGAGAGTGAAAACAGCTCAGAGATGGTCCAGGATACCATCTGTGTCTACGTATGCGGACATGTAAAGAAGCCGGGAGTTTACAGTCTCAAAAGCGGCGCGCGCATCTACGAGGCTATCAGGGCCGCAGGCGGCGTTAAAAAGGACGCGCAGCCTGACCAGCTAAACCTTGCCGGTGTCCTGAAGGACGGGGACAAGGTATATGTTCCCGCAGAGGGCGATGGCAGCTCCGGGCAGCAGCAGGCAGGCGGCACAGGAGTGCAGGCGGGCGCGCAGAGCACACTGCTCGATATCAATACTGCCACGGCCGAACAGCTGCAGACGCTTCCGGGCATAGGGGCGTCCAGGGCGGCGGACATTATCGCCTACCGCGAGTCCAACGGTCCGTTCTCTTCTAAGGAAGACCTGATGAAGATACCGGGGATCAAGGGCGGAGTCTATGGCAGGATCGAGACGCTGATAACAGTTCAGTAGACGGTCCTGATATGATATATAAGAGAGTTGAGAGAGGTAAAAGCTATGGCTAACAAAGTACTTGTTGTGGACGATGAGAAACTTATCGTCAAGGGGATCAAGTTCAGCCTTGAGCAGGACGGCATGGAAGTCGATGCCGCCTACGACGGCAGGCAGGCACTTGATATGGCCCGCCAGAACAGTTATGATATCATACTTCTTGATGTCATGCTCCCCGAGCTGAACGGCTTCGAGGTATGCCAGATGCTGCGGGAGGAATCCGACGTGCCGATCATCATGCTGACAGCTAAGGGTGACGATATGGACAAGATACTCGGTCTTGAATACGGGGCCGATGATTACGTCACCAAACCGTTCAACATACTTGAGGTCAAGGCGAGGATCAAGGCGATCATCCGCAGGACCAGGAACCGTAAGGAGCAGGATTCGGCGGTGCGCACTGTCGTTTCCGGCGACATGAAGATCGAACTGGACAGCCGCCGCGTATTTATCGGCGACCGCGAGGTCAACCTGACGGCCAAGGAATTTGATCTGCTCGAGCTCCTCATCACCAATCCGAACAAGGTATTCAACAGAGAAAATCTGCTCGAACTCGTGTGGGGCTTCGACTACCCCGGCGACGTGCGCACGGTCGACGTGCATGTCAGGAGACTTCGTGAGAAGATAGAGACCAACCCGTCCGAACCCAGATACATACACACCAAGTGGGGCGTGGGATACTATTTCCAGAAGTAGGATCGGTCAGAAACGCCGGCGGACGTATATAAAGCCGGCACATCATAAGACAATTCAGACAGACAGCAGGGCTGCCATGATCAGATTTCATGGCAGGCCCTGTTTTTTTTTCACTAATGGATGCAGGCAGCATCCTCTGCTTTCTTAACAGATTTCTCCTGTTATTTTGATCCGTCAGCCTATACCTGTTTACGCCGATTTTATATTCATTTTACTTCAGCACGGTAGTTCTTTGCTGCTGGAACTGTTTAAATTAAGAAGTAATAACAATTACCTGCAGGAGGATCTTACAAATGAAAAAGGAGAATGATGAAAAGATGAAGTATTTCAATAAGGCTGCAGCTCTTTCTATGGCTGTCATGATGTGTGCCAGTCTGGCCGCGTGCGGCAGCGGCAGCGCCAGCAGCTCCAGCTCCAGCAGCTCCAGCACCAGCAGCTCCAGTTCTGCCGCCGGCAGCAGCGCCGACAGTTCCGGTTCCGCCGCCGGCAGCACAAGCAGCGGCTCTGCCTCAAAGTCAGCGCAGAGCTCAGCAAAAGATTATAATTCCATGTCAGTGGACGAGCTGACTGCAGCCGCCAAGTCCGAGGGGGAAGTCGATTCCGTGGGCATGCCTGACACCTGGGCAAACTGGATAGAGACCTGGCAGGATATCAATAAAAACTACGGCATCAAGCATACTGACCTGGATATGTCCAGCGCTGAGGAACTGGCCATGTTCAAGGAAGAGGGCGCCGACAGCACGAAGGACATCGGCGATGTAGGCCAGCAGTGGGGTCCCGTGGCAGAGAGCGAGGGGCTTACGCTTAAATGCAAGACCAGCCACTGGAACGATATCCCGGACTGGGCCAAGGATGATGACGGCGACTGGGTAGTGGGATACTACGGCACCATCTCGATCATTACCAACAACAAGCTTGTTGCCGATCCCCCCAAGAGCTTTGCCGATATCCTGAAAGGCAACTATAAGGTCACCATCGGCGATGTGACAGCCGCCTCCCAGGCACAGCATGCTGTTCTTGCCACGGCCTACGCCATGGGCGGAAGCATCGATGATCTCCAGCCAGCCTATGATTTCTGGACAACGCTGGCAAAGCAGGGCCGCCTTGACGTGGGGGAGACCAGTGTCGCCCGCATTGAAAGCGGTGAGATCGCTGTAGGCATTTTCTGGGACTACAATGCGCTGAATTATCGTGACAACGCCGTGAAAGACAACCCCAACTCCTCTTTCACCGTCTGTATCCCGTCTGACGGCAGCGTACAGTCCGGCTATTGTACGGTCATCAACGCCAACGCGCCGCACGCGGCCGCTGCCTGTCTCGCCCGCGAATACATCCTCAGCGATGAGGGCCAGATCAATCTTGCCAGAGGCTACGCGACCCCCATACGCGATGTCAAGCTTCCCGCAGATGTTGAGGCCAAGCGTATCGACAAATCCGAGTACGGCAGCAACGTGCACAAGATCGATTACAATAAATGGACTTCCGTCTGCCAGGATGTTATCAGTTACTGGCAGGAAAACATTATTCCCGCTGTCAAGTAATATATGAAAGGACCTGAGGCAGGCCGCCCGGATAAGGGGTCTGCCTTTTTATGAGGATGAAACAACTGAGCAAAATAAAACGCTTTACCGGATATCTCGCGATCCTGCCTTTTTTAGTGATCGTGGTATTCTATGAACTTCTTCCGCTGATCCGTCTGGCTATAGGCAGTTTAACAGGAAAGCAAAGCCACGCCTTCGGGCTGGAGAATTTTATCAAGATCGCTGTGACACCTCTGTATCAGCAGTCCATCCTGAACAGCATCCGCATCAGTTTTCTGTCGGCCCTGGCCGGGATCGTCATCGCCTTTTTAGCCGCGCACTGCTGCGGCGAAGCCTCTTCCAGAGGAAAACGCGTATTTACGATGATCTTAAATATGACCTCCAATTTTTCCGGCGTGCCTCTGGCATTTGCCTTTATGGTGCTCATAGGAAACACAGGTATCCTGACCTCTCTCGGTCAGCGCTATGCGATACCCTTCCTGGCGGATTTTAACCTGTACAGCGGAAATGGCCTGATGATCACATATATCTATTTTCAGATCCCGCTGGCAACGCTGCTACTTCTTCCATCATTTGCCGGCATCCGGCCGGAATGGAGAGAGGCGGCTGAGATCCTGCAGGCCAGGCCCCTGGACTATTGGGCGCGGGTCGCGATCCCGAACCTTCTGCCAGGCATCCTCGGCACACTTAGCGTGCTTTTTGCCAACGCCCTGGCCGCTTACGCCACCGCCTACGCGCTTGTGATGAACAACTACGCCCTGCTCGCGCTGCAGATAACCTCAAAATTCAAGGGTGACGTACAGATCGATTCCGCCACCGGCGGAGCGCTGGCTATGGTCCTGATACTGCTGATGGTATTTGCCACCATGACCAACAATTATTTTACGAAACGGAATCTGAAGGGGAGGGAACTGATTTGAATAAAAAAGCAAATATTTTCCCCAGAGTATTTCTGGTGCTGGTCGGGATCTATCTGCTGCTGCCATTCGGGATGACCCTGATCTATTCCCTGTTTGTGGAGTGGACAGACGTACTGCCCCACGGCTTCACGCTCCGAAACTATGCAGATCTGTTCTCTGACGCGGAATTCTGGGCATGCATAGGGCGAACGCTGGTGCTGTGTGCCGTCAGTGTCATGCTGACCATATTTATCCTGCTGCTTGCCATGTATGTTGTCATCATCGTAGACCGCAGGCTGGCAAAATTCATGCAGTTAGTCTGCATGATCCCCTACGCGCTGCAGGGCGTGATCCTGTCGATCGGCATAATATCGATATATTCCGGGACAGGCACTATCCTTTCAAACCGTATGCTGATGCTGTTCGGGGCTTACACGATACTGGTGCTTCCCTACATTTATCAGGGCATCCGCAACAGCATCAACGCCATCGATGTAAACACGCTGCTCCAGGCCGCCGAGATGCTGGGCTGCGGAAAATTCCGCGCCTATGTTCAGGTCGTTATCCCCAATATATTTTCCGGGATACTCATTTCCGCTCTGCTGGCGGAGAGTATCGTCTTCGGTGATTTTGTGCTTGCCAACAATATAGCCGGGAACAACTATCAGAATATCCAGGTGTTCCTGAACCGGCGCATGTTCAGATCCAGCGGTCTTGCCAGCGCTATCGTAGTCATCATATTTGCAGTCGTTTTTATCATTACAGGTCTTGTCCTGAAGCTGCAGGGCAAAGAAAGAGAGGAAAAATAAAGCAATGGCTTATATAGAATTTCAAAATGTCGTTAAACGTTTCGGCGATAATACCGTCCTTGACCATATATCTGCGAGCATCAACAAGGGAGAGCTGGTAACTCTTCTGGGGCCGTCCGGCTGCGGAAAATCCACGCTGCTCAGGTGTCTTGCCGGTCTGGAGCAGGTCACGGAGGGAAAGATCTTTCTCGACGGCCGGGAGATCACAAATGCGCCGGCCAGCCAGCGCTGTATCGGCATGGTCTTCCAGCAGTACTCTCTTTTCCCCAACATGTCTGTGGAGCAGAATATCGCCTTCGGTCTGAAAATGCAGAAAAAATCTAAAGATGAGATAGCAAAACTTGTAAAGAACGCGATGGAGCTTGTTGAACTGGATGGCAAGGAAAAAGAATACCCCGGAAGTCTTTCCGGAGGACAGCAGCAGCGTGTCGCGCTGGCCCGCGCCATCGTTACCCAGCCGAAGGTCCTGCTCCTGGATGAGCCGCTGTCGGCGATCGACGCGAAGCTGCGCAAGTCACTGCAGGGCAGGATCAGGGAGATACACAAAGAGCTGGGGCTTACGACGATATTTGTCACCCATGACCAGGACGAGGCAATGGTGATGTCCGACGTCATCCAGCTGTTTTATGCCGGCCATATTGAGCAGTCCGGCACACCGGTCAGCATTTACACCGCCCCGGCAACAAACTTCGCGGCGAGCTTTATCGGAAGCTACAATCAGGTAGACAGCGAGGCGTTTCAGCGCATGACCGGCATGGAGACAATGCCTGACTCCACCGTAGTGATCCGGCCGGAAACAATTACGATCTCAAGAGATCTGCCTGCCGCGGACGATTGCCTGACTCTGCGCGGCAGAGTCATCGACAGCCTGCCGCGCGGCAATGTCCTGCGCTACAGCGTTCAGGTCGAGGATACAGTCTTTCGGGTAGATGCGCTGTTCCGCAGCTTTCATATTTTTGAGAACGGTGAAGAGATCTATCTCTCTATTCCCCGCCATGACTGCCTGTCGCTCAGCAATGAAAGAGGTGCCTAAATGTTATTTCAGGATCAGGCCGGATTTCCGGCGGGAGCTCACTGGTACAGGGGAAATCTGCACAGCCATACAGTCAATTCAGACGGAAAGCTGACGCCGGCTGAGTCAGCGGCACTGTACCGCGCTCACGGCTATCATTTTCTCTGCCTGAGCGAACATGACAGATACACAGATTACCGCGGCGAACTCGACAGAGAAGACTTTATCATATTGCCCGGCCTGGAGGCATCCGCCAATCTGCTGGCCGGCTATGAAGATCACAGCCGCGTCAGGACCCATCATATGCACGGCATACTCGGGACCGGGGAAATGCAGGCCGGCGCGCCGCTCAAGTTTTCTCACGGACAGTTTCTGCAGCCATCTGTATATTTTGAGACCTGGGACGGAGCCGGCACCGCGCAGCAGCTTGCTGATTTTCTCAGGAAACATGGCTGCCTGGTTACTTACAACCATCCTGTCTGGAGCCGGATCGAGCCTGCGGATATCCTCACGCTGGAGGGCATCTGGGCACTGGAGATCTACAATTACAATACAGTCAATGAATCCGGCACAGGCGCGGACACGACGTACTGGGATCTGATCCTGCGCTCCGGCCGGCAGATATTCGCTTTCGCCTCTGATGACAACCACAACGAGGGACAGTTTGACGACTCCTGCGGCGGCTGGATCCAGGCAGCCGCTCCTTCGCTGACACACGACAGTATTATCAATTCCCTGCTGGCCGGCAGCTTTTATTCCTCCTCCGGACCTGAGATCACTGGCTGGGGGATCAAAAATGACCATGCTTTCGTGGACTGCAGTGCCTGTGAGCGCGTCAACTTCATCTGCGGCGGATATATAAACGCCGGCGGGACCATGATCTCGCCCACCAGGGACGGCCTTAAGCACGCCGGGTTCGCGCTCAGCGGCAGCGAAACATATGTGCGCGCAGAATGTATTGACTATCAGGGCAAGACCGCCTGGACAAACGCGATCTTTCTTAAAAAAGCATGAAAGCGGCTGATCAGATTGAGTGTAAAAGGAATACTGTTTGATAAAGATGATACTCTGATAGACCTGACTGAATTCTGGCGGGAACCGGTAGAAAGACTTGCGCGTTTCCTCTCCCGCAGCTGCGGCAGGGAAAGTGATGAAGATCTGATCGCCAGGCTTGAAGCCTCGGCGGGTTTTGCCCACGGAAAAATCATCCCGGAATCTCCTGTTGTGGCCGGGACAAACCGAGATATCATGAACTCCTGTGAACAAGTTTTAACAAGCAGCGGCGTATCTTTCGACAGCGCGCTTTTTGACGCTGGCCTGAAATACATAGCTCAGGCCTGTATCCAATACGGAAATATCGTCCCCAAGGCGGATTTCGCGTCCGTACTGCGGCGTCTGAAAAATCAGGGGATCATCATCGGGGTCGCGACCTCCGATGAGCATGATCCGACGATGCGCTGTCTGCGGTCTCTGCACATCGAGCAGTATATCGATGTTGTGCTGTCGGCAGACTGCGCACTCCGGTCAAAGCCGTCGCCGGATATGGCCAGGGAATTCTGCCGCCGCTGCGGACTGCTGCCATCAGAGGTGATCATGGTCGGCGATTCTGCCAACGACATGCTCTTTGCCAAAAACAGCGGTCTTAAAGGTATATGGTTCGCGAACGGCAGCGATACCAGATCCCTGCCTCCGGGCACAGTCTTTGTGCTGAAAGCTCCGGAAGAGCTTTTGAAACTTACCGGAGGCCGGGAAAACTGATCTTATCTGAACTTCAGCTCTGCCTTCTTGATCTCGACATTTCCCAGATAATCCTTCATGGTCTCATCGGCGTGCGAGCCCATGGCAAATGTCAGCGCTTCTGTCTCCATGCTGTCCGCGGCACCGTTGTCAGACATGAATCCGTAGACAGTATCCTTCTCACTGCCCTCGCCGAAACGTCTGACGATCATTCCTGATCTTGAGGTGATGAAATCTGTCAGCATGCCCTTGAGCACGTCGATGTCGGTAACGCTGTCTGAGGCGATGTCCATCGGCCAGTCAAACTCATAGGATGAATCCTCATCGCCAATTATGCTGACTCTGCAGGCCTTCGCCGCGATGAAAAATGCCAGCTCGAGGATGTTGTGCTCCTCGCGGCTGCCGACACGTATCTTGGCAAACTTATGGGCAAGCTCGTTCTCTTCCTTGGCGATGGCAAAGGTGAAGCCGAGAAGAAGCAGTTCGGGCGGCTTTGCCTCCCATCTCTGCTCTACCATATCCATCACTCCCGCATCGTCGCCGAACTGTGATGAAAAATACTCATAAAATTCGCAGATCTCATCTTTCTGTTCGTCTGTCACAGGCTCACTGTTCTCATCCATGGCAGCCAGCCTCTCTTCCTGTGAGGCAATGAAACTGACTACTGATTCCGGCGTACTGCCGTTTTTCATGTAATAATCCCTGAAGTTCTGCAGTATGCTCCCTTCGGAGGAAATATTTGTCTCGTTATCGCTCATGATATTAACTCCTTTTCATTGAAATGATGTTCTGTATACTTGCTGTTATACGCCGGAAGCGATCCCGGCAGCACTGCTGTCCAGAAAGCCGGCATTCTCCGCGGCCTTCATTTTATGCCTGATATCGTCTATACACCGCAGATAAAAACCGCGGTAATATTCGTTCACGCCTTCATCCGGCTCTCTCTCGCCGAAATTCACGACCTTTGCGCCGTAATCGCGCAAAAGCACTGATTTGACATCAAATGCCTCCTGCTTGCCCGGGCGGTAATAGTAAAAACTTCCGCCGGTGTGCCTGTCCTGGCTCTTTTTACAGTCGAGCAGCCACCACAGGTCCATCTCTGAAAAATCATAGCCAAATCCCACGGTGTAGATGTCTCCGAGCATGAAGGCATCTATCCAGCTGCGGATCTCCTTGTCCCTGCTCAGGATCATGTCCTCGCCGCCGCACTGGGTGAGGTAATCCCTGCATCTGCTGAGCAGATTGCCGTAAAACTGGTGGCCCAGCACTATGCTGTCCGGATCCCTCGCCTCGCCGTGTATGTGCCATATCCTGTTGGGGCAGTCCCCGCATTCCGCGTAATTGTATGTAAACAGAAGCGAAGGATGTTTCGAGCGGCTGACGCTGCCGGTCTGGCGTCTCATGGCTGCCAGCTCCTCATCGGAGAGCGTCACGGCCCCCGCCGCTGCCTGCTCCATCTCATAGCTGTAATTCGTCGTCAGTATGTGGTCAAATCCCATGCCGAGCAGTTCTCTCAGAACATATCCGAAATCATCTGTCTCGACCGCGCCGTACAGCTCTCTGCTGTGATCCCTCAGCACGACGTCCACATGATTCCCCGTCCTTACCACTATCTCCAGGGGCATGGGGATATTCAGGTCATCCGGTATGCTGTGATCAGTACCTATACGTCTGAGCATATCCTTCCACGACATGGCCAGTGATGAATAAGCTCTGATAATACCGTTGCCCAGCAGCAGCACCTGCGGCCGGATATGTCTGGTTGCCTTCATATATGATCTCCTGAGCTGTCATTGTCCGGCTGACCCTTTCAGGGCTGCCGGCAGGTCTAAAGTCCCCGGAAATACTCCGGCCTGAGTTCTATCCTGTGCTGCCTAGCGGCCTCTATCTCCCTCAGCAGCCTGTCCTTGTCTTTATTAAATGTGCCGCGCAGTATCAGGTAATTTGAAGCGTGGTTCATGCGGAAAATGCTTCCCGGGCTGTCAATGTTCTCGACGGTAAGCTGTATCTCCTCCAGCAGCTCATCAGTCTCCGGCAGCACAAAGCTGCCGTCTGCGATCATCTTCTCCAGCAAGGTCCCCGGGCTCACCATCAGAGTCAGGAGGCCGATATATTCAGGATTCATCCTGGAGAGCACTCTGCCGGTGTCCGCGGCATGTTCCCTCATCAGACCCGTGCCGCCGAGGCCGGTTATGGCCGTAACCGACAGCTCAAAGCCGCAGCTGCGCGCTTTTATCCCGGCATCCGTGATCTGCGCCGCCGTATTGCCCTTGTGCATCATTTTCAGGACCTCGTCATTTCCGGATTCAAGTCCCATATAGAGCATCGTCAGCCCGCTCTCGCGTATAGCCTTCAGCTCTTCCGCAGACTTGCGGATAATGCTGCGCGGAGTGGCATAGCTCGTCACCCGCTCGCATTTCGGAAAAAGACTGTAGCATTTCCTGACTATGCCGGTAAGGTACTCCGTATCCGCCGCCAGGGCGTCCCCGTCGGCGAGAAATATCCGCCTTACCGCGGTATATACGCCGCTCATCTCCTCAAGGTCAGCGATGACATCCTCCGCAGGCCGTACATAAAAGCTTTTAGCCTTGTACATAGTGCAGAAGGCACAGGTATTATTGCTGCAGCCAAGAGTCGCCTGTATTATCAGACTGCCTGCCTCGCTAGGCGGGCGGTAAACATCTCCGTAATATCTCATAACTTTCCCTTCTTTTCAGAAAAGACCTGAACAGCCCGCCTTAAAAAGCAGGCCAGCGTTCCAGTTCAGTATATCATTCCCTGTATCTGTTCGCAATCCGAAATATGTCGCTTACCCAAAATAAAGCGCAAAAAACCTCCATACCGCGCAGTCACTGTCATGCGCCGGTATGAAGGTCTTCAAATCATCTCTATGCTCTGTAAAGAGACTTATTCAGCCTCAGCGTACTTTTCCTCAAGCTTGGTGATGCTTCCGTCAGCTTTCATCTTCTTGATGGTAGCATTGATCTTATCAAGGAGCTCTGTGTTGCCCTTCTTGACAGCTATACCATACTCCTCATTGTCAAATGCTGATTTATCTTCAACGATCTTGAGACCCTTGTTCTCGGAAACATACTTCTGAGCAGTAGCGGAATCGATGACTACTACATCGCATTTGCCGTTGACAAGCTCAAGTATAGCCTCGCTGCCCTTCTTAAAGCTCTGATATTCATAACCGAGTTTTTTGACAGCAGTCTCGCCTGTGTATCCCTGGATAACTCGTATCTCTTTGCCCTTCATATCGGAAGCCTTGGTGATCGTGGAATCCTCGGGAACGATCATGACCTGGGTAGCGTCATAGTACGGATCAGAAAAATCAACTGATTCTTTTCTCTCGTCAGTGATAGTCATGCCGGCTATGGCAGCGTCGATCTGTCCGTTATTGAGAGCGATCAGAAGCGAGTCAAATTCCATGTTGTTGATCTTCGCGGTCATGCCGTTATCATCAGCGATCTGCTTCGCGATCGCCATATCGATACCGTCATAATCACCCATGACTCCATTTGTTGTTACAAATTCAAACGGCGGGAACTCAGCGTTGGTCCCGAAGGTGATCGTGTCACCGGATGCCGATGTGCTGGCTGAGGTGGACTCTGCCGTTGTCTGTGCTGTGCTGCTGCCTGATGCTGAAGCGGCTGATGATGATGAACCGCCGCAGCCTGCAAGTGCTGCTCCGGCCATTGTGAGCACAAGGCCTAATGAAATAGTTTTGATGAGCTTCTTCATAATCTAGAATTCCTCCTTAAAATTGTGACGCCGGGTCATCCGGCATCTGCCTTATCTTAACCGCCCTGAAAGGCGGGCTGATACCCTGAAAATGATCACAGTACCTTGCTCAGGAACTGTTTTGTGCGCTCTTCCCTGGGGTGGCTGAACAGCTCGTTCGGCTCAGCCTGCTCGAGTATAACGCCGCCGTCCATGAACAGCACCCTGTTGCCGACTTCTCTGGCAAAACCCATCTCGTGCGTGACGACGACCATAGTCATACCGGACTTAGCCAGCGCGCGCATGACATCCAGCACCTCTCCGACCATCTCCGGGTCAAGAGCGCTTGTCGGCTCGTCGAAGAGCATGATCTCCGGCTCCATCGCCAGCGCGCGGGCAATAGCTATCCTCTGCTTCTGGCCGCCGGAAAGCTGAGACGGATATGAGTCAGCCCTGTCGCTGAGCCCTACTGTCTCCAGCAGGCTCTTTCCCTTCTCGAGTGCCTCTTCCTTCGTAAACTTTCCCAGCATCGTGGGGGCAAGCGTGATATTTTCCATTACAGTGAGGTGAGGGAAAAGGTTGAAATGCTGGAACACCATTCCCATCTTCTGGCGCACTTTGTTCACGTTGACCTTGGGAGCGTTTATCTGTACATCGTCGATAAATATCCTGCCGGAATTCGGAGTCTCCAGGAGATTCAGGCATCTTAAAAAAGTGCTCTTGCCGGAGCCCGAGGGTCCGATCACGACGACCACTTCGCCGCTCTCTATATTTTCATTTATTCCCTTAAGTACATCTACACTGCCAAAGCTTTTGTGCAGATCTTCAACTCTAATCATCAGCTTCTTCCTTTCATCGCTGCGCAGATCTTCTCATCCGTTCCTCAAGTCTTCCGAGTAGCAGAGTAAGGATCTTGATCATAACAAAATATATGACAAATGTGCCCAGCAGCGGGAACATCGCTTTGTAGGTCGCTGACTTTATAAAGTCTCCGGCCTTCTGGATATCCACCAGTCCAACGTAGCCAACGATGGCGGTCTCCTTGATAAGCGTTATGAATTCGTTGCACAGAGCGGGAAAGATATTGGTAACTGCCTGGGGGACGATGATGCTGCGCATCGTCTGTTTCGCGTTCAGTCCCAGAGAACGTCCTGCCTCTGTCTGTCCCACATCGACAGAAAGTATGCCGGCCCTGATTATCTCAGATACATAGGCACCTGAATTGATGCCGAAGGCAATCGAGCAGATGATCCACTTCGGTATATTTATTGTGGCGAATATTACAAAGTAGATGATCATCAGCTGGGTAACTGCAGGTGTGCCTCTGATGACATCGGTGTATATCTTGCCTATGACATTTAATGCCTTTATCTTGGACAGATTGCACAGGGCTATAAGGAATCCCAATATAAGTCCGAGCAATATCGCAAAAAGCGATACTTCGATGGTTACACCTATACCTCCGAGGAGCAGCTTATACCTGTCGTCCTTGATAAAACAGGTATAGAACTCATCGCTGAAGCTTGATGCATACAACACATAATTATACATTATTTCCATCCTTCTGGTGAATAAATATGAAAAATTATAGCATAAACGAATATAAGTGTCAATTTATCAATCGACACTTATATGTAACTGACAGGAAAATCCTGCGGATCCTCCTGTCACGATATCATTTTATAAAAGCCAGCGCCTGCTGGAGATCCTCTATTATATCTTCTTTGGCTTCGAGACCGCAGGACAGACGTACCAGTCCGGCCGGGATCCCCGCCTCGTCAAGCTGCTCATCCGTCAGCTGCCTGTGCGTGGACGTGGCAGGATTAAGACAGCAGGTCCTCGAGTCCGCGACGTGAGTCTCGATAGTCGCCAGTTTGAGATTCTTCATGAACAGCTCGGCAGCGCTTCTCCCGCCCTTAAGACAGAAAGAAACGACTCCGCAGCTTCCGTCAGGAAGATACTTTTTGGCAAGATCATAATATTTGTCGCCCTTAAGGTCAGGATAGCTGACGAACTCTACCTGAGGCTGGCTGGCAAGAAATTCCGCTGCTGCCAGACCGTTCTCGCGGTGACGCGGCATGCGCACGTGCAGAGACTCAAGCCCGAGGTTCAGGAGAAAGGCGTTCTGCGGCGACTGTATGCTTCCGAAATCACGCATCAGCTGTACCGTGCACTTGGTGATAAATGCCCCGCCCATGCCAAACTTCTCGGCATAGACGATGCCGTGATAGGAATCGTCAGGCGTCGTGAGGCCGGGGAACTTGTCCGCATGGGCCATCCAGTCAAAATTGCCGCTGTCTACGATGGCGCCGCCGACAGCTGAACCGTGTCCGTCCATATATTTTGTCGTTGAATGGGTGACAATGTCAGCCCCCCACTCTATGGGCCTGCAGCCTACCGGGGTGGGAAAAGTGTTGTCGACAATGAGCGGTACTCCGTGGGCATGGGCAGCCCTGGCAAACTTTTCGATGTCGAGCACCGTGAGCGCGGGATTGGCGATAGTCTCGCCGAACACTGCTCTCGTGTTCTCCCTGAAGGCAGCGTTCAGTTCTTCCTCACTGCAGTCAGGCTCCACGAAGGTGACGTCGATGCCCATCTTCGCCATGGTCACAGAGATCAGATTGAATGTGCCCCCGTATATAGAGGCTGAGGAAACAATATGGCTTCCGCATTCACATATATTGAACAGGGAGAAGAAATTTGCCGCCTGACCCGATGATGTCAGCATACCTGCCGTGCCGCCCTCGAGGGCCGCGATCTTGGCTGCCACATAATCATTGGTGGGATTCTGGAGTCTGGTGTAAAAATAACCGGACGCTTCCAGGTCAAACAGCTTCCCCATGTCTTCGCTGGTATCATACTTAAATGTAGTCGACTGGATGATGGGGACCTGTCTTGGTTCTCCGTTAGCCGGCTTGTAGCCTTCCTGAATACATTTCGTGTCGATTCTGTAACCACTCATTTTATATATTTCCTCTTTTACTTAGATTTCGTTATCATTCTGTATTATACACCTATTTCTTAAAGAGTGTACCCAGAATATTTCTTCCGAGCGCGGCGCCGACATTTCCGCCCAGCGTTTTGCCGAATCTGCCGCCGATAGATTTGCCGATGGCGTTGCCGACCTCACGTCCCACAGTGCCGCCCGCGGTGCTGGCAATGCGCCCGACGCCGGATTTCAGAGCCTTCTCTGACTTCTCTTTCTCTTTCTGCTCAGCCTTTGCCGCCATCTCGGCTTCCTTTGCCTCGCGTTTCTCCTGCGCGGCCTCCTCGCGGGCCTTTTCCCTCTGGGCAAGCGCGTTTTTCTTATCTTCCTCCGCCTGCAGGGCTTCCTTCTCGCTGAGCCTTGCCAGAGCTTCATACGCTGAGTCAGGATCCTGGGCATCCTTGTACTTCAGGTAAAGATTGTTCGACATGAACAGCTGCTGCTTCTGGGCATCCGCTATCGGTCCCATAAGGCTCTGCGGCGGCAGTATTTTCGTATTTTTTACTATGCCGGGTATGCCCTTCTCATCCAGCACTGAGACAAGGGCTTCGCCGGTGCCCAGCGCCATCAGGGTCTGGGCGGTGTCAAATGCCGGATTCTCGCGGAATGAAGCCGCGGCCGCCTTCACTGCCTTCTGGTCCGAAGGGGTGTAGGCGCGCAGCGCGTGCTGTATCTTGTTACCCAGCTGGCCGAGTATCTCATCAGGGATATCCTGCGGATTCTGGGTGATGAAATAAATGCCGACTCCCTTTGACCTTATCAGCTTGACTACCTGCTCGATCTTCTCCAGAAATGCCTTCGAGATATCCTTGAACAGCAGATGCGCTTCGTCAAAGAAAAATACCATCCGCGGCTTGTCAGTGTCGCCTACCTCCGGCAGCACCTCGAAGAGCTCAGACATCATCCACAGCAGGAAGGTCGCATACAAAGTAGTATCCTGCATAAGTACACGGCAGTCAAGTATATTTATCATGCCCCTGCCGCTGGCGTCCGTGGCAAACCAGTCGGTGATGTTCAGTCCCGGCTCGCCGAAGAGTCTGTCCCCGCCCTTTGTCTCGAGAGCGACAACACCCCTCAGTATCGCTCCGATACTCGCCTTCGCGATATTGCCGTACTCCTGGGCATAATCAGTATTGTGATCGCTCACATAATTGAGCATGCTCTTGAGGTCCTTCGTATCTATGAGCAGGAGCTTCTCACTGTCCGCTATCCTGAAAACTATGGTCAGTATAGCTGCCTGGGTATCGTTCAGATCGAGCAGCTTTGACAGCAGGAGCGGCCCCATCTCGGAGACAGTGGTCCTGACAGGGATCCCCATATCACCGTATATATCCCAGAAAGTCACCGGATACGCGTGATAGTTGAACCCGCATTCCGCAAGCCTGAACTTCTCTATCCTCTTCTTCATGTCCTCGCTGTCCGTTCCCGGGACGCAGGTGCCTGAGAGATCGCCCTTCACGTCGGCCAGAAATACAGGTACGCCGGCATCGCTGAAGGATTCGGCAAGCACCTTGAGGGATATGGTCTTGCCGGTACCTGTCGCGCCGGCAATGAGTCCGTGTCTGTTCGCCATCTTAGGTTCAATGAATATCCTCTCGCCATCGGAATCACCGATCAGTATCTTTGAGTCATAATACATCTGCTCTGCCTCCTCCCATCGCGCGTCAGGCGCGAAAAACTCCGATCCGCGCACGGCAGTTTCCCCCGCTGCGGATCTGCTTCTCAGTCAAGCCCGCTCTCACGCGCTATCGTCCTGAGCATTGCTTTGGCGTTCACGTCATAGGCCTCACGCGGCCAGCCGCCGAAACGCTCCGGGTGCCAGTAGCGCTTCTCCATGGCCATTATACGCTCCTCCTGTGTTGGATATTTTTTCAGCAGCTGCAGCATGAAATCCCGCGACTCCACGATGCCGTCTGTGAAAAATGACCAGAACCTGCTGTCAGGCTTTTCAAACATCCCGTTATGCGGGATGCAGAGTCTGGCGGGAGCCATCGCTATGCTTTTATCAAGGCTCTTCCTGGCATCACTGTAGCTCACCAGGAACTGCGGGTTGTAGGTCCCGTCGCTGTTGATAAAACCCATCGATTCCGAGGACATGAGAAGATCTCCGTCAATAAGATAGGAGACCGAATCCCTGGTATGCCCCGGAGTCGCGGTGACCTTCACCGTCATATCCCCGAATTCAAGCACATCGCCGTCGGCGACTGCCGCGTCAGCTCCCAGAAGCTCCTCATCGTAATCGTCGCCGATCACGGCCCCGTTCTCGCGCGCCGCCTCGTCGGAAAGCCTGCGCATCGTCTGTCTGGCAGCCGGCTTGCGCAGGATCTCGATGGCATAGGCTGCCGCGTATACCTTCGCCTCCGGCCACCTTTTCCTGAAATATGGAAGCGCCGCCACATGGTCATAGTGCGAATGTGTCAGCAATATCGCAGCGACTTCTTCCTTCCCGATAGCTTCTTCTATCGCGGCGGCAGTCCTGTCGGCACACCAGGCCATCCCGGGATCAGTGATCACGTTAACGTCACCCCTGATCAGGAAACAGGAACCCGCATTAAAAGAACCTGCATATATCACATCTCTCATCCGCATCACTTCCTTCATAAATCAATGTCTGTATGATCAGACAAACTACTCCAGTTCAAACGCGCCTGTGTAAAGCTGATAATACATGCCTCTGTCGGCTATCAGCTTTTCATGGCTGCCGCGCTCTATGATCTTTCCATGGTCAAGAACCATTATAACATCTGAATTCCTTACTGTCGATAATCTGTGCGCAATTACGAAGACCGTTCTGCCCTCCATAAGCGCGTCCATGCCTTTCTGCACTATGGCCTCCGTTCTGGTGTCTATCGAGGAGGTCGCCTCATCGAGCACCATGACCGGCGGATCTGCCACCGCCGCCCTGGCGATGGAGATCAGCTGCCGCTGTCCCTGTGAAAGGCCGCCGCCGTCGCCCTCGAGCACGGTATCGTAGCCTCTGGGGAGCATGCGTATGAAGCCGTCGGCATTTGCCAGCCTGGCGGCAGCAATGCACTCATCGTCGGTAGCGTCAAGCTTTCCGTAGCGGATATTGTCCATCACAGTACCGGTAAAAAGATTTACGTCCTGGAGCACCATGCCCATCGAGCGGCGCAGATCGGGTTTCCTTATCTTGCCGATATCGATGCCGTCATAGAGTATCTGGCCGCTGTCAATATCGTAGAACCTGTTTATAAGATTAGTGATAGTCGTCTTACCGGCACCGGTAGCCCCGACAAGCGCGACCTTCTGTCCGGGTCTGGCATACAGGTTGATATCATGCAGCACAGGCTTCCCCGGCGCGTAGCCGAAATCTACATTTTCCAGGACGACATCACCCTCAAGTTTCCTGTATTCGGCTGTGCCGTCCTCTGCGATATGTTCCCAGGCCCAGATATCTGTCTTGTGGTCTGCCTTTCTGATATTGCCGTTCTCGTCATACTCCGCGTTTACGAGACTTACGTATCCCTCGTCCTCCTCGGAGGCCTCGTCCATCAGCTTAAAGATTCGCGAAGCTCCTGCCAGAGCCATGATAACGGCATTCAGCTGGTTGGATATCTGTGAAATGGGATTGATGAACGCGCGCGACAGGGTCAGGAAGGAAGCGATGATACCAAGCGTAAGCTTGTCCGCCCCCGTCAGGCTGATATTTGTCACGCCCGCGATGGCAAGACAGCCGCCTAACACAGCCACCAGGACATAGAGCACGTGGCCCATATTGTTCATGATAGGCATGAGGATGTTGGCGTAGGTATTGGCCTTGGTGACGCTGGTGCAGAGCTCGGCATTTTTCGTGTCGAAGCCTTCCTTCGATTTGTTCTCGTGGTTGAACACCTTGACGACCTTCTGGCCGTTGATCATCTCCTCGATATAACCGTTCACATCGGCGATCGACTGCTGCTGCTTCACAAAGTAGGTGCTGCTGTGCCCGGCGACATATTTTACCACCTTGAGCACGACGACCAGGAACAGGACGATGAACAGCGTCATCCAGATGCTCAGGTACAGCATCGAGAAAAATACTGCCACTATCGATATGCCGGAGGATATCAGCTGGGGAAGACTCATGGAGATCATCTGTCTGAGAGTGTCCGTATCATTCGTGTAATGGCTCATGACGTCTCCGAAGGTGTGGGTATCGAAATATTTGAGCGGCAGCGTCTGCATGTGCCCGAACATGTCATCCCTGATATCCTTCAATGTCCCCTGTGATACCGTCGCCATTATCCTGTTGTAGAAAAGGGAGGCCAGTATTCCCACGGCAAATATACATGCCATGCGCAGTATCGCGTGCAGCAGGCCGGTAAATACAGGCGCGGCCTCCAGCAGCATCGGCTCGATATAGTCATCGATGAGCTGCTGCACGAAGAGCGACATCATGACTGTCGCCACGGAGCTGAGGATGATGCAGACAAATACCATGATCAGCCTGGCTCTGTACTTTCTCATATAGCCGAACAGACGCTTTATCGTGGTCCAGTCCATCTTAGGCCTTTTCCTGTCGTAGGGCATCTTTTCAGGCTCCTTTGCCGAAGACTGTCCCGCCGGCGCATCAGGGCCCATTTTCTTTTTCTCATCAGATACTCTGCCCATCATCGTCCCCTCCTTTCATCTGTGATTCATATACTTCGCGGTAAATGCCGGCGTTCTCCATCAGTTCATCATGCGTGCCGCTCTGGACGATGCGGCCGTTATCCATGACCACTATAATATCGGAGTCCATGACTGAGGCTATCCTCTGGGCAATGATGATCTTGGTAGTGTCCGGTATCTCGTTTGCGAACGCTTCCCTTATGGCCATGTCGGTCTTCATATCGACCGCGCTGGTGGAATCATCCAGTATAAGTATCTTAGGCTTCTTCAGCAGCGCCCTGGCGATGCAGAGCCTCTGCTTCTGGCCGCCGGACACATTTGAGCCGCCCTGCTCTATCCAGGTGTCGTACTTGTCCGGGAAAGCCTCTATGAACTCGTCAGCGTGGGAAAGCCGGCAGGCTCTCCTGATCTCCTCGTCCGTGGCGTTCTCGTCGCCCCATCTCAGATTGTCCCGGATCGTCCCGGAGAAAAGCACATTTTTCTGCAGCACCATCGATACAGCGTCCCTCAGGGACTCGATGCTGTAATCACGCACATCCACGCCGCCGACGCAGACGCTCCCTTCCGTCACGTCATAGAGCCGCGGGATAAGCTGCACCAGGCTCGATTTCGATGATCCGGTGGATCCGAGTATACCGACGGTCTGACCGGACTTTATCTCCAGGTTCACATGGTCCAGGACAGGCTTCTGGGCATCCCTTCCATAGGTAAATACTACGTCCCTGAAGCTCACGCTGCCGTCCTTCACCTGCGTTGTCGGAGCTTCGGGCTCCTTCATCGTGGGCTCCTCAGTAAGCACCTCATAGACACGCCCGGCGGAAGCCCTGGCCATGATGATCATTACAAATACCATCGAGAGCATCATCAGGCTCATGAGTATCTGCATGGTATATGAGAAAAGGCTCATGAACTCGCCTGTGGAAAGTCCGGTCGCCGCGCTGCCGCCGCTGGCGACGATCGCCCTGGCGCCCAGCCAGCACAGGAGCAGCATCGATGTATAGATCGCGCCCTGCATCAGCGGCATATTGAAGGCCATGATCTGCTCGGCCTTAACAAAGTTCTTGTATATATCCTCGGAGGTGCCGTCAAATTTTTTTATCTCGTACTGCTCCCTGGTAAATGACTTGACGACCCTGATGCCCCTGAGGTTCTCCTCCACCACCTGATTCAGCCTGTCATAGGTCCTGAACACTATCTGGAATATGGGGTGTACCCTGGAAATTATCAGGTACATGCCGGCAGCCAGGAATGGAAGCACGACCACGAATATCATGGAGAGCTTCGAGTCGATGCTGAAGGCTGCGGCCAGCGCGAATATCAGCATCAGCGGGCTTCTGATGGCCGTCCTGATGATCATCTGGTAGGCCATCTGTATGTTCGTGATGTCGGTCGTCTGTCTGGTGACCAGACTTGCTGTGGAAAACCTGTCGATATTCTGGAATGAAAAATTCTGTATCCTGTAGTACATATCCTGCCTGAGGTTCGCGCTGAACCCGGCGGAGGCCTCCGCGGCATACTTGCCGGCAAGGCCGCCGAACGCCATGGAGATCACGGCACAGCACAGAAGTATCACGCCGTACTTTATGACGACAGAAATATTGCCGGCATCGATGCCCTTGTCGATGAGTCTCGCCATCAGCGTGGGGATCAGCACCTCCATGACGACCTCCCCTGACACCGTGACCGGTGAAAGTATAGCCTGGCGCCTGTACTGCCTGATGCTCTCGCTGAGCTTTTTAATCACATCCATTTCTGTTCTCGCCTCCCTTGCCGCTGTATCCGCAGGCCGATATATTCGCAATAAGCCTGTCAAGATATGACACGAACTGCTCCAGCTCTTCATCGCTGAAGCCCGCGCAGATATCCGCCTCCATGTTTTCCTTCTCGTGGGCCGCCAGCTCGCTGAGCTGCCTGCCGCCGTCGGTTAGAATTATCTGCTTGAGCCTGGCATCGCCTTCCACCGCTCTTCTCTCAATGATGTTGTTATCCTCCATGTTCTTTATCAGCTTGGAAACGCCTGAGCGGGTCATCGAAAGGCTCTGCTCGATATCCTTCTGGTAGATAGCCCTGCCCGCCTTCTCCTGCTTGTTGAGATAAAACAGTACCCAGGCATTGCGGCCGCACATTTCATGCAGCGCGTTCATATATCTTGCCGATCCGGCTCTGCGCCTGATAAGCATCGAGGAGTGGAGTATCCTCGGCCAGACATCCCTGCCGTGATCCGGCCTGCAGTCGTCCGGATGGTGACAGCATATTTCATCGTCGTTAAACATAATCTATCCCTTCTTAAATCAAGATCTTACAGCTGCGCCGGGATTGTTTCAAAGTCAACTGTTTCACTTTTGACAATCCGCGCGTGAATCTTATTATAGTAATGATCTGCCTGTTTGTCAAGCCGGGCGGCAGCCGCAGCGACCTTTTGCGAATTTTACCACATTATTTAAAATAAACGGAGGATATCTGCGCTTTACCTGCAGATATCCTCCACTTTTTTATGATATATGAATCTATTATGTTGTTTTTTACCCACCAAAATGCAAGGTCGCCTATCCTAACGGCTCAGCAGTATCCTGTCATTGTCAAAAACTTCTTTCTTCTTTTCGGAATACATATCCAGGAGGTCCGACACCGTCATGCTCCTGCGCTGCTCTGCCCCGAAATCGAAGATGACCGCGCCTGAGTCCATCATGATAGTCCGCGTTCCCGTGGTCAGCGCCGAGCTCATGTTGTGGGTGATCATGAGCGTAGTTATATGGCGCTCATAGACTATGCCGTTTGTGATCTGCATCACCTTTTCCGCAGTGGCGGGGTCCAGCGCGGCTGTGTGCTCGTCCAGCAGCAGCAGATCAGGGGTGACGATAGTGCTCATGAGCAGGGTGACAGCCTGCCGCTGTCCGCCGGAGAGCAGGCCCATCTTGGTATCCATCCTGTCCTCCAGGCCCATGCCGAAATCGGCCAGGCTCTGCCTGAACAGTTCGCGGTCTTTTCTGCTTATGGCTATCCTGAGCATCCCCCTCGTATTCCTGGAATAGGCCAGGGCCAGGTTCTCCTCGATGCTGAGGTTCGGCGCTGTGCCCTTCATCGGGTCCTGGAACAGGCGCCCGATCCGGGCGGCGCGTCTGTGTTCGGGCAGAAATGTGATATCTTTGCCGCCGAGCACTATATGGCCGCGGTCCAGCAGAAAATTCCCGCAGATCGCGTTAAAGAGAGTTGACTTGCCGGCACCGTTCGAGCCGAGTATGGTGACGAATTCTCCGTCGGCGACACTGAGGCTCAGATCGTCCAGTGCCAGGTGCTCGTTCGGGGTCCCTCTGTCAAACGCCTTTTGCGCATTCACTATCTCAAGCATCCTGCTTACCTCCGTCGTCAGCCTTGTTGGCCGCGTTCAGCCGCCTCGATGCCGACATTTTCCTCGCCGCCGGCAGAGCGAGCGCGATGGTCACGATCACTGCCGAGATCAGCTTGAGCATGTATGCCGGGAAGAGCGGAGACTTCATCGCCAGCGCGATAATATAGCGGTAAACGATGGAACCCACTATGGCCGAGACAAAGCACAGGAACATATTCCTGCTGCGGATAAATGCTTCGCCGATTATGACCGAAGCCAGGCCGACTACCAGGATGCCGACTCCCGAATTGATGTCTGCGAAGCTCTGGTACTGGGCTGTCAGCCCGCCGCAGAGGCCTATGCAGGCATTTGCCAGGCCGATGGCGATGATCTTCACCACATCTACATTGATGGATGAGGCGCGCACCATGTCGGCATTGTCGCCGGTAGCCCTTATCGACAGTCCCAGCGAAGTCTTGAAAAACAGCGTCAGGACAAGCAGGACTATTACTGCCGCCAGCAGCGGGATAATGAGCTTGACAGCATCCTTGGGCAGATCCGGGAACGCTCCCGTCATCATATTGAATATGGTCTTGCTGTTGAGCAGCGTGACATTCGAGGCGCCGTGCATCACCAGCAGGTTGACGGAATATATGCCGCTCATCGTCAGTATGCCGGCCAGCACCGGATGTATATCCAGCTTCGTCTGCAGTATGCCTGTGATCATGCCTGCGCCGGCTCCGGCGATGATCGACACCAGTATGGCCAGCAGCGGGTGGCCCGCAGCGCTGATCATCGCTGAGGCGGCGAGACCGAAGGTAAAACTTCCCTCTGTCGTCAGGTCAGGTATGTTCATTATCCTGAAGCTTATGTAGATTCCCATTACCATTATGCTGTAGAGCAGCCCCAGCTGCAGGGATCCTATCAGTAGATTCATTTCCGGTCTCCTTGCTGTTACTTCGCGTCGTCTACGAAGACAGCCTTATTCTTCACATCGTCCGGAAGAGTTATCCCGAGCGCCTTTACAGTCTGGTTGTTGATGACAGTGCTCGACGCGGGCACTACCTGGCAGGGTATGTCAGCGATGGCTGTGCCCTGAAGGACCTTGATCGCCATGTCCGCGGAGATGCCGCCGATCTCGCTGTCGCCGATGGCAACTGTCGCGAAAGCGCCGGAGTTGACCATGGTTGCCGAGCTGCCGTACACAGGGATCTTATTGTCTCTGGATATCTCGGTGATCACTGAGAAGCTGTCCATCACGACAGAATCGTTGGGCACGAAGATAGCGTCGACATTTCCCACCAGCGACTGAACAGCCTGCTGGACCTCCGATGAATTTGTCACTGTCGCTTCCACGTATTTGAGACCATTGTCATCACAGTATTTTTTCGCCGCCTCGACAGTGTTTACAGAGTTGACCTCGCTGGTGCAGTAGACCATGCCGTAGGTGACTGCCTTGGGTGTGAGTTCCTTGGCCAGGCCGAAGATATCTGATACGGGGATGGCGTTGGAGGTTCCTGTCGCGTTCTTGTCAGGCTTGTTGAGGTCTGTCATGATGCCTGCCGCCACGGGGGCTGAGACAGCGATAAAGACGACCGGCTTGTCAGAGGCCTGATTTACCATCGCCTGGGTCGCGGGAGTCGCGATCGTGCAGATGAGATTGCAGTCACTGTCAGCCATGTTCTGAACGATGGTCTGAAGATTCGTGGCATCGCCCTGAGCGCACTGATAGTCTACAGTAAGCTTGTCCTCAGTATAGCCTTTGTCCCTGAGTTCCTTGATAAATCCCTCGCGCATATCATTGAAAGCCCCGTTTTCGATCATCTGGATGATCCCGATCTTGTAGCTTCCGCTGGTGCTGCCGAGTGTCTCTGCCGCTTTGTCTGCAGCTGCCGCGGTCTCGCTCACAGCTGCACCTGCGGTCTCGGAAGAAGCTGCCGCGGATGAGCCTGATGAAGAGCCCGAGCCGCAGCCCGCCAGTATTGAGAGTGACATTGCCGCCATACATAACATTGCAAAAAACTTTTTCATTATCCTTCTCCTTGTAAAATATTGCCTCAGCTCTGATGAGCTGCCATTGCCTCCAGCTGTCCAAATGCCTTCCTCACCATATCCTCAGTGATCACATAAGGATTATGGTCGATATCCTTCATAGATACCGCCTTGCTGATCACCGCGTCAAGATCGCCGTCCGTGATCCCGACGTCACTCATGCAGACGGGGAGCTTTATGCTCCTGTTGAATCCGTACACCCTCCTGAACTGATCCTCCTGCCCGTCTATCAGCAGAAGGAGCAGTATGCCGAAGGCTACCAGCTCGCCGTGCAGGTGTTCCTCCCCGATCCTGGGAAATGCCGTCAGCGCGTAGTAGACTGCGTGTCCGAATCCCGTGTTGTAATCTATGATATGCTCCGCGGTCAGCAGAGTTGATACAATGGCTGTGGTCACTATGACGGCGAGGACGCATTGTTCAAATTCACCTGAGACCCTGCCTGCCCTCTGGTCCTCCAGAGCCTGCCTGCCGTATTTCATCAGCGGCTCATAGCACTGAATGCTCATCGCGGCCCCCAGCGCCTCATAATGCGGCAGATCCTCGTCGCGCGACGATATCGTGCACTCGAAATATTTTGCGTAGGTATCGCCGATGCCGGCCCACAGATACTTGTCAGGGGTATTCACGATGACCGAGGTCTGGATAAATGTGTGCGCCGCCGGTCTCTCGAAAAAGAACGGTTCCCTGAAGCTTCCGTCCGGATTGTACATTATCGCGACGCTTGTGCACGCCGCGCAGTTGGAATCTATGGTCGGAAAGGTGAAAAACGGCTTGCCCGCCTTCACCGCCAGGCACTTCGTCGTGTCCGTCGCCTTGCCGCCGCCGATGGCAAAAAGCATATCAGCCTCCTGCACCCTCTCGTCCGCGAGCAGCCTGTCGACGTTCTCATATGACGGTATCCCGCCGAACCACAGGAAATCCATGATCTCAAGCCCAGATCCCCTGACAGCCTCCGTGAGCTGCTTTCTGACGGAGGCGATCGCCCTGTGTCCGCCTACCGCCAGGATCTTTTTGCCGTACGGTCCGCAGATCCTGGGGATATCCCTGTAAACATCCTCGCCTATCGAATAGCTCGGCAGAAAAATACTGTAATTCTCCATATATGTCCCTCCCGAATATACCGTGAAACAAAACTGCCATAAAAAAACCTGCCCTTATCACTAAGGGCAGGTATAACCTGCTAATGCCACCTTAATATAACTGATATTCTCAGAAATGCCACCACATCTCCTGCCTTTAACGCCGGCAATACGTCCTCAGATACTCGCCGGCATGTATCGCGCCGACTTTCCCCTGGCCCTCAACGGTCCATTTGCCTGCCGGCATCTCTGCAGGGATCTCAGCAGTCCCCCGCTCTCTGTATTGCGCCATTGCAGACTTTATCTCCGTCTCTAAAGTTTGGGTGTAGTATATCACTTTAATGTGGTCAAGTCAAGAAAAGTATTTAATTTATGCCTTCTCTGTGTTATTATGTATGCTGTTGTACGATTTTAATATTGCCCCGCGGATACCTGCGGGCTGTGATCCCCGGGCAATGGATGGAAGGTAATTGATATATATGGAACTTAGCATTTTACTCGCCGGGCAGACGTTTTCGATGGTCCTCATGATCCTGGTGGGATTCTTTATAACCAGACGCGGGCTGCTCGAATACGGTGCCGGGGAGGTGCTTTCCAACCTTACCGTGTATGTGCTGTGCCCCTGCCTCATTTTTTCCTCCTGCCAGATGGATTTCAGCATGGAAAAACTCAAGGGTCTGCTGATAGGACTCGTCGCGGCAATATTTGTGCACATCGTGTTCATACCGCTCAGCCACCTGCTGGCGCGCAGCTGCAAATGTGATGAGCTGGACCGCGCCGCCATAATCTACAGCAACTGCGGCAACCTGATAGTGCCGCTGATCGGGCAGATACTCGGCAGCGAATTTGTCTTCTACTCCAGCGCGTACCTCACCGTGCAGACTGTACTGTTCTGGACCCACGGCATCAAGCTCATCACCGGGAAAAAGGGCAGCCTGAAGAACATAATCCTGAACCCCAACATCATAGCGGTTATAGCCGGGCTCATTTTCTTCCTTCTCCCCTTCAAACTGCCCGATATACTCGAGGGCACCATAGACAAGATAGGATCCACGATAGGTCCGATGAGCATGTTTTCCATCGGCATCATCATGAGCTCCCTGGACCTGAAGAAAGTCTTTACCAGCCTGCATACCTACGTGATAGTATTTTTCAGGCTGGTCGCGGCGCCTGTCGTGCTCGTGCTCATCATCTGGGCCAGCCATGTGACGGCCATATCACCCCTCGCCGGCAAGGTCATGATAGCCACGGTCCTCGCGGCATCAGCTCCCACCGCCGTCACCATCACCCTCAACTCCAGGCTCTGCGGCGGCGACGCTATCGGGGCAGGCAGGGTAAATGTCATGTCCACGCTTCTGTGCGTGTTCACCATGCCTCTCGTACTGCTCCTGTACCAGGTACTGTGCCTGTAGCTGCGCTTCATTCAGCCTGGATGATCAGCGTTCAGGGATCCCCGGCCTGCAGAAGACTGCTGATACCCGTCTGTGCCTGCCCTGCGCCGGCATGAAAAAAGCAGCTCTTAGCTAAAAGAGCTGCCTTCCCTGCACATATTTGTGCTTTATATCCGTACTGCTGCTGAGTGATATGAATCTCTCCAGCCTCTGTCTGAGCGACAGCGGCTGCGGGTGCCTCATGCCGGATTCGTCCAGCACCAGCAGATCTGCGCTGTACCCGCTTTCAAAGCTTCCGGTCTTCCCGAAGAACGCTCCTCCGCCCTTCGTGCCGAGGAAGAACACCTCCTCCATCGTCAGCGGCTTAAGACTGCTGTCTATATAGCGCCAGACCATGCGCGAGGTCTGCATGGCCTCCATCATAGTCCTGAATATCGACAGTGTCGCGCCTCCGGCGACATCGGTCCCCAGTCCCACATTCAGCCCCATATCGAGCCACCTGCGCACAGGGGCAAGCCCCGAGGCAAGGTTCATATTGCACTGCGGGCAGTGGGCCAGGAAGACCCCGTTATCCCTCATCACCTGCAGCTCATATTCATCGGAATATACGCAGTGAGCCATCACCGACGGCATACTGCCCCCGATAAGGCCCGGTCTCTTGTAAGTGTCTATATAATGCCCGGCCCACGGGCAGAGTTCCTTCACAAGCGCGGTCTCGCTCCTGTTCTCGGAGAGATGAGACTGTACCCGCACGTTAAATTCTCTCGCAGCCAGCCCCAGCATATTCATGAGATCGTCCGAGCAGCTTATCGTAAAGCGCGGCGTTATGACCGGCTGAAAATTCCTGAACTGCTCCCTGGAATCGCGCAGCCACCTGACCGTGGCAGAAAGCGAATCCTCGGCGCTCTTCTCCACATAGTAATCCGGGCTGTTCCTGTCCATATTCACCTTGCCGACAAAGCCTCTGAGGCCTGTCTTCTCAAGCATCTCCATGAGCATCATGGTAGCCTCGGGATGTATGGTTGCGAATATGCAGGCTCTTGTCGTCGGACTTTTCTCAAGATCGCCGGCAAATATCGAATATGCCTTCCCGGCATATTCCCTGTCCTTAAATGAGCTCTCCTCCGGGAACGCATATGTGTTCAGCCAGTCGAGAAGCTCCAGGTCCATCCCCATCCCGCGAAAGCTGTACTGCGGTGCGTGCAGGTGCAGATCGGACAGTCCGGGAACGACGAGCGAACCCGAATCATCCACCGTCTCCAGACCCGCATATTCTTCGGGTATACGCTCAAATACTCCCCGGCAGATCCCGTCTGTGCAGACCAGGTATGAGTCCGGGCAAAGCTTCAGCTCTGTCAGGCTCTCACTGTATATAATATCGCCTTTAATAATAAAGTCATTCATATCTGTCTCACCTGAATACTGTCCGGCCGCTGGCATCCCTGATCCCCATGCTCTCACGGTATTTGGCCACGGTGCGCCTGGAGATCTTTACGCCCTTCTCAGTGAGCATCTCCGCGATGATCCTGTCACTGTAAGGCTTGTCGTGGTCCTCGGCTTCTATGATCTCCCGCAGCAGCGTCTTGACGCTGTCGGAAGTAGTCACGCCGCCGCCTGAATCACGGCTGCTGATGGCGCCGATGAAAAACGAATTCATGGGAAACAGGCCCCACGAGCACTGTATGTATTTGTCCCTGACCGCCCGGCTGACCGTAGATTCGTGGATACCGATCTCGTCAGCGACATCCGCCAGCTTGAGCGGCCTGAGATGTCCCGGTCCGAGGTTGAAAAACTGTACCTGTCTGTCGACTATCACCCGGGAAACGTTCATCAGTGTCCTGCTGCGCTGCGAAAGGCACTGCATGACCCATTCGGCCTGTTTGACCTTGGTGCTGACATAGTCTTTTGTCTGTTTATCGTCAGAGGCCTTGATCATATTGAGATAATACTTGTTGATGGTGATCTTCGGATACATGTAGTCATTGAGCAGTATCTCAAAATACCCGTTAAGCTTGACGACTGTCACGTCGGGCACTATATACTTCATGTTCTCCCGCGAGCTGAAGCTGTTGCCGGGCTTCGGATTCAGTTCCCTGATCTCCTCCACGGCGCTGCATACATCTTCAACGCTTATCTTCATCTTCCTCGCTATGCTGGGAAGCTGGTTCTTGCCGACCTCCTCGAGATGGTGCAGGACTATCTCCCTGGCATTGCCGTCCATGATGCCCAGCCTGTCCATCTGCAGCAGCAGGCACTCGCTTAAGGATCTGGCTCCCACACCAGCCGGGTCGAACTGCTGTATGAGCCTGAGCATCCTCTCGGCAGTGTCCATGTCAGTCTGGCAGGCAAACACGACATTTTCCAGACTGTCCGCAAAGTATCCGCGCGAATCGAGCAGATCGACGATGTACTCGGCCGTCTTTCTCTCATCCTTTGTCAGCGGCTGCGCCATGAGCTGGTCCATCATGTGCGAGGCGAGATCGTCGCCGCGGCTGTCCTTGACGTTCCACATGCTCTGCTTGTCGTCGGCATCGCGGTCTTCCGAATAGTAGACTCTGTTCTGCTCATCGCTGCGCGCGAGCCATTCAAGCTTTCTCTCGATATCGCTGCTGTTGTCAGACTCATCATAATGGTCGTCGATGTCGATGACCGGGTTCTCCACCGCAGTGTCCTTCAGATAATTTTCCAACTCCAGAGAACTCATCTGCAGAATCTCGGCGGACTGGATCATTTTCTGAGACAGTACCTGCTGCTGGGACATTTCCAGCTTTAAGTCCATGGCCAATCCCTCCTTCTGCCAAATGATGTGTTAATCTGTTCACAAGCCGTCATTCATATAATACACCTTTTGCGGCAAAAAATCTCTATATAAGACGAAAAAACGGGGGATCGCAGCAAAAATTCTGCGGTCTCCCGATCAATGTGCGTTTCACTGAAACCTATCTGACAAAGGATCTCACGCTGTTCGCGATACCCTCCGCGTCGAGGCCGTATTTATGCACAAGAGCTGAACCGGGACCCGATTCGCCGAATACATCATTGATGCCGACCCGTTTCACAGGCACAGGAGCCTTCTCTGAGAGTACCTCGCATACCGCGCTGCCGAGACCGCCGATGACAGAATGCTCCTCAACAGTGACGATCCTGCCTGTCTTTCTGGCGGCAGCTACGATAAGCTCCTCGTCGATAGGCTTGATCGTATGGATGTTGATGACCTGCGCGTCGATGCCCTCAGCGGCAAGCTGCTTAGCTGCCTCCAGCGATTCAGCGACACAGATCCCGGTAGCGATGACAGTCACGTCACTGCCGTCGCGCAGGGTCACGCCCTTGCCCAGCTCAAATCTGTAATCAGGTCTGTCGTTGATGACTGGCACGCCGCTGCGGCCGAATCTCAGATATACCGGGCCCTTATGCTCGTAGGCTGCCTTCACGGCTGCCCTGGCCTCGACGTCATCCGACGGGCAGATCACTACCATGCCGGGTATGACTCTCATCAGGGTCATGTCCTCCAGGCACTGATGGGTAGCCCCGTCCTCGCCGACAGAAATGCCGGCATGAGTTGCCCCGATCTTGACGTTAAGATGCGGATAGCCGATGCTGTTCCTTACCTGCTCGTAAGCCCTTCCTGCCGCAAACATGGCAAATGAGCTCGCGAACACGACTTTGCCCGTCGTGGCGATACCGGCAGCGATACACATCATATTCGCCTCCGCGATACCGCAGTCTATATGTCTGTCAGGGAAGGCATCCCTGAAGATCGATGTCTTGGTGGAACCGGCGAGGTCCGCGTCGAGCACAACTATATCATCATGTTCGCGTCCGAGCTCGGCAAGAGCCTTCCCGTAGCTTTCACGCGTAGCGATCTTCTTTACTTCTGACATAATGCTCTGCCCTCCTCATCCAGTTCTTTCATTGCTATGGCATACTCTTCGTCGTTCGGAGCCTTGCCATGCCAGCCGGCTACGTCCTCCATAAAGGAAACACCCTTGCCCTTGATGCTCTTGACGATAATGACAGTGGGCATGCCCTTGGTCTCGCGGGCCTCCTTGAAGGCTGCGGCCAGCGCCTCAAAGTCATGGGCGCAGACGCCTGAGATCACATGGAAATTGAAAGCCTCGAACTTCTTGTCGATAGGCATGGGTGAACAAACGTCCTCAAGGCTTCCGTCTATCTGGAGATTGTTGTTGTCAACGACCACGCAGAGATTGTCCAGATGCCTTGCGCCCGCGAACATCGCGGCCTCCCAGATCTGTCCCTCCTCAAGCTCGCCGTCTCCGACAAGAGAATATGTCCTCCAGGATTCTCCGTAGATCTTAGCCGATACAGCCATGCCTACGGCAGCGGAAAGTCCCTGTCCCAGCGATCCCGTGGACATGTCGACTCCGGGTGTGTACTGTATCGTCGGATGACCCTGCAGGTATGAACCGATATGTCTGAGGGTCTTCAGATCTTCGACCGGGAAATATCCTCTGGCCGCAAGCGTCGAATAAAGTCCGGGAGCCGTGTGGCCCTTCGAGAGCACAAATCTGTCCCTGTCAGGCTTCTTCGGATCCTTCGGATCGATATTCATCTCCTCAAAGTACAGGTAAGTAAAAACATCAGCGGCAGACAACGAGCCTCCCGGATGTCCTGACTTGGCAGAGTGTACAGCAGTAATGATCCCCTTGCGGACCTCATTGGCTGTTCTCTTAAGTTGCATAACATCCATATGATCCTCTCCATTTCCGCCGGCAGAGCCGGCAAACATATTTATAAGCAGCATCTCGCTGCCTCAGTCTCAGAACACGGGCCGCGGTCAGGCGCCATCGTGGCCGGACGCGGCTTCTCAGGGCAGAAAACTCCCCCATACAGTACAATACTATAACACAGATCCGGAAACTTTGAAAGTCCCTATTCCGGCTTTATCGCCTCAAAATGCGAGCCTTAGCCCCGCCGCTTTACAGGTTCCCGCGTCCTGATACCGCGGACTCCCAGGCTCTGATCTCACATGAAAAGCCGGCGCTTCCTCTCAGTCATCTCAGCCGTGCGGGCGATATAATCCTCAACGCTCTTGACATTAGCGCACCTTTCTATCCTGTGCCCGGGAAACACTCTTTTGGAGATGGAGCCGGCGCCCAGCGCCGCGATGCTCTGTATCTCTTCCATGATGATCACATTGTAGCTGCACTCGCAGCCAGGCTTCGAGTAGCCGACATTTTCCAGATTGCCGGCAATATTTTTCTGCCTGTACAGGTAATATGGCTCCATTCCGGCCGCGGCGGCATATTCATGGCTGATACCGATCATGCGGTTCACCTCCTGCGCGTCCGCTACCGGGAAAAGTTCTCTGTTGCGGTTCAGGAATGCCGCCCGCTTTAGTGCCAGCGAATGCACGGTGATGCTGTCCGGCCCCAGTTCGCATACCTGCTCCATAGTCCTTCTCATGTCGGCTGAGGTCTCACCCGGAAGTCCCGCGATAAGGTCCATATTGATATTCGAGAAGCCTTCTTCCCTGGCCAGACGGAAGGCATCCCTGATATCCTGCACAGAATGCCGCCTTCCTATCATATCCAGCGTCTTCTGGCTCATGGTCTGCGGGTTTATGGAAATGCGGTTTACGCCGTGCTTTTTCATCACGCGCAGCTTTTCTGCAGTGATGCTGTCAGGACGGCCGGCCTCTACCGTCTTCTCCGGGCAGGAGCCCATGTCAAAGCGCTCCTCAAGACAGCCGAGTATCCTGTCAAGCTGCTGCGCGTCAAGGGAAGTCGGCGTCCCGCCTCCCATATAAAATGACGCCGGCCTCACCATAGCTTCCGGTACTGCCTTTATCTCGCTCTCCAGAGAATCAAGATACTCGCCGATGCGGCCCGCCCAGGCCTTTATCGGGTATGACGAAAATGAGCAGTAGGCGCAGATCGACGGGCAGAACGGTATGCCCAGGTACAGGCTGAATCCCGGCAGAGGCTCACCGACGGGGCAGCCGGCATCCAGGCTCCTGATAATGTCCAGCTCTCTGCGGGCAACCTGTGCCGCCAGACTGGCTTTTTCATCAGAGACCAGATAGTGTTCCTGCATATAAGCTGACGCCGCCGCCGTATCGCCGCCACGCTCAAGTATCTCCATGGGTATTTTCGTCGGGCGCACGCCTGTCAGCGTCCCCCAGGGCAGCTTATGCCCGGTATGCTGTGAGAGCAGCGTGTAAACTGCCTCCTTCACCGCATCGCGCTCAGCTCTCCTGTCAAGGCCGCTGCAGTCACGGACGAGGCTGCGCGGACGATACTCCGCGGGCGAGGCAGTCTCTGCCGGCGCGGGGTCTGGTGCCCCCTGCCCGGGCGCGGGGTCTGATGCTCCCTGCCCAGACCCGGCCTCTGCCGGCAGATCGGCCACGCTGAGCCTTATGCTCCCGCCGCCGGACGCGAAGGTGAATTCATGCGCGAAGATCCTGTCCTCGGGCTTCATGTTCTCAAGCTGTCTGTCATCGACGATCTTTTCGCCGAAGAAAAATGACATAAGAAGCGCCCTGATATCATTTTCGTAATCAGGGCGATCCATATGAAGTATGACCATCTGCATCCTCCAAAAGTATCAGAAAAACGGGTTGTACTGCTTCTCGCGGCCGATAGTAGTCGCGCTCATATGTCCTGGATATACTACAGTATCGTCGGGAAGAGTAAAAAGCTTCTCCCTGACACCGCGTATAAGATCCGACATGCTGCCCGTAGGGAAGTCAGTGCGGCCGATCGAGCCGTTGAAAAGCGTGTCCCCGGCAAAAACTACCCCCTCAGCGGGTATATAGTAGCTGCAGCCGCCCTTTGTATGTCCCGGAGTGTGCAGCACCTTGATATGTATGCCGGCGAGATCCAGCTCCTGGCCGTCCTTGAGGAGAACATCAGCCTTCGTAGTCACCGCGAAGCTGTCACCCATCATGATGCTCGAGTTGAGCTGGGCGCTGGCCAGTATGTCCTGCTCGTCCTCATGCGCGTATACCTTGAGTCCGAACTCGTCACGAAGCCCGTTGACTCCGCCGATATGGTCAAAGTGGCCGTGTGTCAGCAGTATCGCCGCCGGCGTCAGTCCGAACTTTCTGATCTCCGACGCCAGGAAATCCGGTCTGTCAGCGGGATCGATAATGATCGTCTCCTTCGTCTCCTTATTGATCACCAGGAAACAGTTCGTGCCTATCACGCCCAGAGTGTACATTTTTACTTCTATCTTGTCCATAAGAATCACCCCGTAGTTCTCGCTATGTCGTAAACGCAGTCCAGCGAACGCAGCTTGTCAGTCACCTTGTTGAGCTCAGTCTTGCCCGCCACGTCAAACTGCACATTGATGGTGGCTGTCTGGTTCTTTCCCGAGCGGCTGGACATGCCTGTCACATTTATGTTCCTCTCGGAATATACCTGGGCGATCTGGATGAGCACGCCCACCTTATCTTCCACGTAAATATTAAGTTCAGCCTTGTAATGGCCCTCACCGGATGAGGAGGCGTCGTCCTGCCATTCAGCATCGATCAGGCGCTCTCTCTCCAGCTCTGACAGGTGCAGCATGTTCACGCAGTCTGTCCTGTGCAGCGTCACGCCTCTGCCCCTGGTCACGTAGCCGACTATCTCATCGCCCGGCACCGGGTTGCAGCATTTGCCGAAACGCACCGCCACATCATCGATACCCTTGACGATAATGCCCTTGGTATTGGTATGATGCTTAGGCTTCACAGTCTCGGCGTCCTTAGACCTGGCGACCTGAGCGGATGCCGCGTTATTCTGGATCAGCAGCTGCGCGTCTGTCAGTTCGAGCTTTTTCCTCTTCTCATTCTCGTCGACGAGCTTGTTGATTACCTGGCCTTCCTTGAGACCTCCGTGGCCTACTGTAGCACAGACCGCGTTCCAGTCCTTAAGGCCGTACTTGCGTATGACCTTCTCCTCGTATTCCGGTCTGAGCAGCTCCGTGAGCACCAGGCCCTTGGCTTTGCAGTATCTGTCAAGCAGATCTCTGCCGTGGACAATGTTCTCTTCCTTAAATTCGGTCCTGAACCACTGGTTTATCTTGGTCTTGGCCTGCGGGCTCTTGACTATCTTCAGCCAGTCCCTGCTGGGGCCCTTGGAATTCGCGGAAGTCAGTATCTCTATCCTGTCGCCGTTCCTGATTATATAGTTGATATTCACCAGCTTGCCGTTGACCCTGGCGCCTACCATCTTGTTGCCGACAGCCGAATGTATGCTGTAGGCGAAATCTATAGGTGTCGAGCCTCTCGGCAGCGTCTTTACATCTCCCTCAGGAGTGAAGCAGTAAACGTTATCGGAAAAAAGGTTAAGGTCATCCTTGAGCAGGCTCATAAATTCCCTGTTGTCGGACATATCCGTCTGCCACTCGAGTATCTGGCGCAGCCAGGTCAGCTTGGCCTCCTCGCTGTCCTCGATATTCTTGCCGTTCGGATCCTCCTTGTACTTCCAGTGAGCCGCGATGCCGTATTCGGCTGTGCGGTGCATCTCATAGGTCCTGATCTGTATCTCGAAGGGCTGCCCGTTGGGGGCTATGAGCGTTGTGTGCAGAGACTGGTACATGTTCGGCTTCGGCATGGCTATGTAGTCCTTGAACCTGCCGGGCACCGGTTTGTATTTTTCATGGATGACGCCGAGAGCCGCGTAGCAGTCCCTCACGTCATTCACTATTATGCGCACGGCAAACAGGTCAAATATCTCGTCCAGCGTCTTGCGCTGATTCACCATCTTCTTGTAAATGCTGAAAAAGTGCTTGACGCGGCCGCTGACCTGGCATGAAATGCCGCTTTCCTTCATGTATCCTTTGACTTCCTCGACTATGTCGTCGACGAAATCCTGGCGCTCGTTCCTTTTCAGGCTGATCTGCCGCGCCAGATCATAATATATCTCCGGCTCGAGATAGCGCAGAGAGAGGTCATCCAGCTCGACCTTGATCTTGGAAATGCCCAGCCGCTGTGCGATCGGGGCATAGATATCCATGGTCTCCCTGGCCTTCTCCTTCTGCTTCTCAGGCGTCATATACTTGAGGGTACGCATGTTGTGCAGCCTGTCGGCAAGCTTGATCAGGATAACACGGATGTCCTTCGCCATCGCGAGGAACATCTTCCTGAGATTCTCCGCCTGCAGCTCGACCTTGTCAGCCGAATATGACAGCTGGCTCAGCTTTGTGACCCCGGACACGATAAGCGCGACCTCAGAGTTGAACTCCCTGGCCACATCCTCCTCGGTCATGACTGTGTCTTCGACCACATCGTGGAGCAGACCGCCCACGATAGTCTCCTTGTCGAGCTCGAGGTCAGCCAGTATAAGCGCCACGCACAGGGGGTGTATGATATACGGCTCGCCTGACTTGCGCAGCTGCCCCTTGTGGGCTTCATCCGCGATATGGTATGCCTTGGTGATCATAGATATATCATCCGAGGGGTGATATGCCTTCACCTTTGTGATCAGCCTGTCGTACAGCACCTCCGGTGCCTCGAAATCCTGTGTCTGAATAAGATCATTCTGTTCGGCAGGGATCATCGTATCTTCAATTTTTTCTTCAATTTCGTTGCTATTCATCTTAACTCCCCGCCATCCTATGCTCTGCTGTCAGTCCGGCATCTCACAGCCGGCCGGCAGATCATTTTCCTTCGTAAATCAGCGCCGAGTCCACATCATATCCGGCAAGTTTCTCACGTCCCTTAAGGCCTGCCAGCTCAATAAGGAACACCAGCTTGACGACTTCGCCGCCGAGCTTGCCGACAAGATCTATCGCCGCTTTCGCGGTGCCTCCTGTGGCGATCAGGTCATCGATCAGCACTACCTTCTGTCCGGGCTTTATCGCGTCCTCGTGGATCTCGATCGTAGCCTTGCCGTACTCCAGATCATATGACTCGCTGACGGTCTTGCACGGCAGTTTACCTTTCTTCCTTATGGGAACAAATCCCTTATGAAGATTGTAGGCGATCGGCATGCCGAAGATAAATCCTCTGGATTCTGTTCCCAGCACCAGGTCAAAATCAACTCCGTCAAGCTTTGACTGCATTTCGTTTATCGCAAGCTGCAGTCCGTCCGGATCAAGAATAACAGTAGTGATATCTCTGAAAATAATACCTTTCTCCGGAAAATCCGGGATACTTCTGACATATTCTTCCAGCTTCTTCATATCAGCGATGCCTCTCTTCCATAAAATAAAGAATAAGAATATTCTGCGACTAATTTTTAATTATAGATAATATTATAGCAATTATCAATCATATTGAAAAGGGAATTTTAAGTACTGCCGCATAAATTATACATCCACTACCACAAATACTCTTTTTACTGCTCTTCAAAATACCTCCGGAACCACTGTGAGTCCCTCAGGACGGCAGTTTTTCCCTCATTGAAGGAATATCGCATATACGGTCCGCTGCTCTCGAGGGCTATGAGCCCAAGCTCCTCAAACACATACGCGGACTGCAGCAGCGCGAAAAGTCTTTCCCCCGCATTTCCGGGATTCCCCTGTACAAAGCTCTCCAGGGATATATGTCCCCCGCCGGGAGTTCCCTGTCTGACACAGATATCCCTGAGCATCCTGTATACGCGCGCGCAGTCAGATGACTGCAGGCGCGGGAAGGCGTCACAGCGTGCGGCATAAGAATCGTCCACATGCCTCAGGGAAAAACTGTACATCAAGCCGCGCAGCTCATCGGGTATCTCCGAGCGCATGTCCCTGATGATGATCTGCGGGTACTCCCTGCCCATATAGCTGTTGAGGGAAAGGTTTCCGACGACAGACACAGCCATGCCCCGCGAATAAAAATCATTGAGATCATGTTTCCGGAAAGCGATCGCGTTTATCTGCGCTCCCGCCCTGTAAACGCCGCTGCTGCCTCCGGCAGCGGCAGCGCCGCTTACACGCAGCCGCAGAGTCTGCCGGTCAGCGCCGACTTCCCTGATCTCAGACAGCATCCCGTCTATCCTGACAAGCGGCTCCGGCATCCCCTGCCCGAAAGGCTCCATCATGGATATCAGATGGATAAACTGCGGCGTGGCCTCTGAGACATCAAGCCCTATCTCCGGCACCATGGAAGGAGTCAGCATCTCCCCGTTCATATGCGCGGCCGCGTACTCATTAAGCCTGCGCGACAGCTCCGGAAGCCTGTCAGCCTCCAGCGACATGCCTGCCGCCGCCGCGTGGCCTCCGAACCTGATGAACAGGTCGCTGCAGCTGCACAGAGCCTCAAAGATATCAAAGCCCGGAATGCTTCTGGCTGAGCCGGTCGCGATGCCGTCATCGAGAGAGAAAATAATATTGGGCCTGTAATACCTGTCCTTGATCCGGGAAGAAACAATGCCGATGACTCCCTGATGCCAGCCCTCGCCGGATACCACGATCACCCGGCTGTTCCTTATCTGCGGGGACGCGTCTATCTTCTGGGTGACCTCTTCAAGTATCTTCTGCTCAGTCTCCCGGCGCACGGTATTCTCGGCGTCAAGTTCCTCAGCGATCGCCAGTGCTTCATCAGCGTCCGCGGTGGTAAACAGCTTCACTCCGCGCGCGGCATCTCCCATGCGCCCGCCGGCGTTCAGTCTCGGCGCGGCAGAGAAGCCGATGAATCCGCTCGTAAGTTTTTTCCGGAAATCATAGCCTGCCGTTTTCAGAAGCATTCTCAGGCCGATATTCTCAGTATTCCTGATCCTCCTGAAGCCCTCGCTGACTATTATCCTGTTCTCGTCACTCAGATCCACGATATCGGCAACGGTCCCGACAGCCGCCAGTTCCAGATACTTGCCGATGTCCCCGCTCCAGGACAGGCGCTGCGCGAGACCCTGTACGATCTTGAAGGCCACACCGCAGCCGGCCAGGAACAGAAACGGATAAGTCTCCCCAGCCTGCTTGGCGTCGATGACAGCCTCAGCAGCCGGCAGGGTATCCTGACATTCGTGATGATCGCTGATGATCACATCCATGCCGAGTTCCGAGGCGATCCCGCATTCCCGGACCGCGGAGATTCCTGTATCTACCGTTATGATCAGCCTGGTCCCGCCGGCGGCTATGCTGCGCACGGCCGCCTCGTTCATGCCGTAGCCTTCGCTCATGCGGTCAGGGAGATAATAGCAGAGCTGATCCGCGGCCCCGGCGCTGTCAGCGTTCATTTCCAGATACTCTCTGAGAAACAGAAAGAGTATGCTCGTAGCCGTGATCCCGTCCACGTCATAATCGCCGTAGATGCATATCTTCTCGCCGCCGTCCAATGCCGCGCATATCCTTTTCACAGCCTCCTGCATGCCTTTCATCAGGAAAGGGTCATACATGCGCTCAGCGCCCGGATCAAGGAAGCTCTCCGCCTCAGCCTTGCTCCTGACGCCTCTCGCGGCCAGCAGGCAGGCAAAATTCTCCGGATAGCCTGTCTCAAGCGCGAGACGCTTTACGGCCTCCCCGCTGACATCCGGGCTGACCCATCTGCAGCTTTCTGGAACCATCGCATTAACACCGCCTTTAAAATAAGCATGGAGGAGTTTCGGTTTTCCCGCGAAACTCCTCCATGAAAGTCATGTTCTGATAAAAGTCTTACCTTTTTTTGCCTGCGTTTTTCATGAGACACCAGAGCGTGCCGGTGATGGTGACAGATGACCACGCACCGCCGATGATACCTGCCATGATAGGAAGAGTGAACTCCCTGATGGACGGCACGCCCATAATGAACAGGAAAAATACGGAGATAAATGTCGTCAGCGAAGTATTGATACTTCTGGACATCGTCTGGCTGATACTGGTGTTGACTATCTCCTCTGTCGTCGACTTCAGCATGAGCTTCTTGTTCTCACGTATACGGTCGAATATGACAATGGTCGCGTTTATCGAATAGCCGACTATCGTCAGCATACAGGCAATGAATGTCGTACCTACCGATATCCTGAGCACCGCGTATATCATCAGCACGATCAAAACATCATGGAAAAGAGCCAGGACAGCGCTCGCGCCGAACCTGAGATCCTTGAAACGTATCCAGATATAGATTAGGATACAGATGCCTGCCAGGATGACGGAGACTACCGCGTCTCTTCTCATCTCACCGCTGACTGTACCGCTGATATTTTCCTCGGTTATGGCGTTTTCGCTGATGCCGTACTGCTTCTCGATCGCGCTCTTGACCGCCTGCCTCTGTTCAGAGCTCAGTGTCGGGCACTTGATCACGATCTCGTTGGTGCCGGTAGTATTCTGGAACTGTACGTCAGCTGTGCCGGCGTTTTCCTGGAATATCTTCGTCAGCGGCGCCTCATCGTCGCCGGGTATCTCGAGAGGTTTATTGAACATCACGGTCATGGCGGTACCGCCGGTGAAATCAAGACTGTAATTCAGCATCTTGTCACCCTTGGCCTGATGTACGCCCATCGCGATAAACCCGATCATGATCATCACGATGGATATCGTGTAGGTATACTTTCTGATACCGCAGTAATTTACGATCTTTACAGGCCTCTGCCTGCCATAGAACTTCTCATCCTTAAAGCCGATGCCGTACATCGCGTAAAGCACCAGTCTGGTGATGACCAGGGCTGTGAACATCGAGAGCAGTATACCAAGGGAGAGCGTGATAGCAAATCCCCTGATAGTTCCTGTACCCTTGATGTAAAGGATAGCCGCCGCGATAAGGGTCGTGACATTGCCGTCGAACACGGCTGAAAAAGCCTTGTCGAAGCCTGCCTTGAAGGAATCCCTGACGCTTCTCCCGGCTGCGATCTCCTCCCTGATACGGGCGAATATGATGACGTTCGCGTCGACGGCCATACCGATGGTCAGTATGATACCGGCCATGCCCGGCAGGGTCAGCGTTATGTCCAGTCCGTTCAGGAAACAGAGCAGTGAGGTGACATAGAGCGCAAGCGCGATGGCTGCGGCAACACCTGCCGCCCAGTAGTAGGCGATCATGAAGGCCATGACTACCACCATGCCGACAATGCCGGCCTTAAGGCTGGTGCTGACTGCCTCTGAACCGAGCTTCGCGCTGACGACCTTGGAGCTGATCTCCTTGAGACCGAGCTTGAGCTTGCCCGCACGTATCGTGGTGGCAAGCGCGTCAGCCGATTCGTAGGTAAAGTTGCCCTCGATCACGCACTGTCCGTTTGTGATCGCCGAGTTGACCTTCGGCGAGCTTATTACCTTGCCGTCATAGACGATATAGATAGGGCTGCCGACATTTCTGGTAGTGGCATCGGCAAAAAGCTTGGTGCCCGTCGTGTCGAACATGAGCGATACAACATACTGAGAGTTGCCGTAATCATCCTTCTGAGTGGTAGCCTGGGCGCTGGTCACATCGTTGCCGTCCAGGATCTGGTAATACCCCTTGAGGACTTCCTTCTCATCGCCTGTCTTTGTAGCTTCGCAGAAACTTATAGTTCCCGGATTGCCCAGCTCTGAGAGTATCTCCTCAGCATTGTAAACGCCGGGTATATCTACATTGATACGGTTCGTTCCCTGCCTGTATACCTCTGCCTCAGTACTGTAAGCTGTAACTCTCTGCTGCAGCTTGTACACGGTGTCGTTCATATCCTCATCAGACGGATTGTCTTTGTCTGCCTGATAGGTTATGTTTACACCGCCGGCCAGGTCAAGGCCAAGCTTGATGTTTTTGGCTGTGCCGACATGCTCTTTGCCGTAGCCGAACGCGGATACACAGGCACATGCCAGTATCATCGCGATGACCAGGATCAGCGCGACCCAGCTCCATTTCTTACTTTTCATGCTTCTAACTCTCCTCCCGTTTCCGATAATTCACAAGTTCAAGGCTGAACGTCTTCTCTTAGTACTGAAGGGTCCTCATCTTCCGCCTGCGCTGCCTTTATCATGATCGCGCACTCGACCCTCTTGCGCATGAGCTCGCATCCGATGTCGTAGGCGTCCGTGATCGAATGGTGGAAATTCCACGAATTCGCGGCACAGCCTCCGCTGCAGTAATACCTTGCGAAACACTCGCGGCATTTTGGTTTTGCATAGACATTGCACAGCTTGAATTCATCGCGGATGTCGCTGCGCGTAACGCCGTCCCAGACATTGCCCATGATGAACTTCTCCTGCCCCACGAACTGGTGGCAGGGATAGAGATCACCCCATGGCGTCACGGCGAGGTACTCCGTACCTGAGCCGCATCCGGACAGCCTCTTGGCCACACACGGGCCCCCTTCAAGATCTATCATGAAATGGAAGAAATTAAAATGTCTTCCTTCTCGATTTCTCTTAACTATCTCTTTCGACAGCTTATCGTATTCTTCCATCAGCACCGGCAGATCCTCTTCCCGGATCGCGTACGGCGCGTCTGCGGGGGCAACTACAGGCTCGATCGATATCTGTTCAAAACCCTCGTCGGCGAGGCTGATAACGTCATTGGAAAAATCTGTATTGTAATGGGTAAACGTGCCCCTGACATAATACCTGGTCTGTTTCCTGCTCTCGGCAAATTTCCTGAACTTCGGCATGATCAGGTCATAGCTGCCCCTGCCGTTCCTGAATGGTCTCATCATATCGTGGACCTGCTTCCTGCCGTCTACGCTGAGCACGACATTCGCCATCTCCCGGTTGCAGAACTGCATGATCTCGTCATTGAGCAGCACGCCGTTGGTAGTCAGGGTAAAGCGGAAATTCTTGTCGTGGATCTTCTCCTGCTCGCGGCCGTACTCCACCAGACGCTCTACCACATCCCAGTTCATAAGAGGCTCGCCGCCGAAGAAATCTACCTCCAGGTTGCGTCTGCTGCCTGAATTCGCTATGAGGAAATCCAGCGCCTGCTTACCCACCTCATAGCTCATGAGCGCGCGCCTGCCGTGGTACTCGCCCTCTTCAGCAAAGCAGTACTTGCAGGCAAGATTGCAGTCATGCGCAATGTGCAGGCAGAGCGCCTTCACGACGGTCTTGCGCTTCTTGAAATCCATGATGAAATCCTCATAGACGTCTTCCGCGAACAGACTCCCGTCGCTGACAAGCTCAGCCACCTCGTCAATAGCTTCATTTATCTCGGATACCTGATACTTTCCTGAAAGTTCCCCGACGATCTGCTCCCTGCTGTGATCCTCATACATGGCTATGATGTCGTAAACGATATCATCGACCACGTGGACAGAGCCGCTGTTAACATCCAGGACAATATTGTATCCGTTATTCCTGTACTGATGTACCAAATTCTTTCCTGCCTTCATAAAGCCCGGGCGGCAGACTGCCTGCCATCGCCGGTTGTTCGTACCAAAAACGAGCAGCGATCGCATATTTAACCGCTGCTCTGATAAAATCAATAGTTTCGGTAATCATACTGTAAATGAAAAATATATCAATTACCTGTTCTCATTCTCACAGCTCTGGTTGCCAACTGTACAGGATGTCTTGCATGCTGACTGGCATGATGTCTGGCACTCGCCGCATCCGCCCTTGACCATGCTCTTCTTCATAGACCTTGTCTTAAGTGACTTTATATGTTTCATCGTATTACCTCCTTAGCCGAATTATTATATCATATACACGATTATTTTTAAAGATTTTTTAATAAAAAAGAAATCTGTCAGTCCATAACGATATCCGGCAGCGGATCATGCCTCGTCTGTGGTTGCCTTCTCTACGCTGACGATGGCAGTCTTCTGCATGGGGATCCTGCAGTGGCGGTCACTTCCGAACTCGACAACTACGACATCATTCGTGATATCTACCACGACGCCGTAGAATCCGCTTGCTGTCAGGATGCTGTCCCCGATCTCCAGCCCGGCTACCATCGCGTCAAGCTTCTTCTGGCGCTTGTTGTTCGGGCGAACCGACAGGAAATAGATCAGCAGACCGAATACAACAACATAAGCAATCATAATGCCGATCGTGGAACCGGTGTTTGCCAAACATACAGGTAATAAATTCATTGAAACTTCCTCCTTGTGTTTCTGTTCTCAGGTCATCAGGACTGCTCGTCATTCTTACCCCTGAGGCTCTCCAGTTTTGCTTTCTTGTAATCACTGTAGCGATGCTCACGTATCGCCGCGCGTATCTCTTCCATCAGATGGTTGTAAAAATAAAGATTGTGGAGAACGCACAGCCTCATGCCCAGCATCTCCTTCGCCTTCAGCAGATGACGTATGTACGCCCTGCTGTAATCGCGGCACGCCGGGCAGCCGCAGCCCTCTTCGATGGGTCTGGCGTCCAGCTCATACTTCGCGTTGAAAAGGTTGAGTTTTCCGTGTGATGTATATACATGTCCGTGGCGTCCGTTCCTCGACGGGTAGACACAGTCGAAAAAGTCGACTCCGCGGTCCACTCCCTCCAGGATGTTGGCCGGTGTCCCGACTCCCATCAGGTAAACTGGCTTTTCCTTCGGCAGATAGGGCACGACCTCATCGAGTATCCTGTACATCTCATCATGTGTCTCACCCACTGCCAGACCGCCCACTGCATATCCGTCCAGATCCATCGCGGCGATCTTCTTCGCGTGCGCGATCCTGATATCCTCGTAGGTGCCGCCCTGGTTGATGCCGAACAGCATCTGCTGCGGATTCACTGTGTCCGGCAGGCTGTTCAGCTCCGCGAGCCTGACCCTGCAGCGCTCAAGCCAGCGTGTGGTCCTGTCGACGGAGGCTGTCATATATTCCCTTGTTGAGGGATACGGGGCACACTCGTCGAAAGCCATCGCAATCGTTGAGCCGAGGTTGGACTGGATCTGCATGCTCTCCTCCGGCCCCATGAATATCCTGTGGCCGTCGATATGCGACTGGAACAGCACACCCTCTTCCTTTATCTTCCGGAGACCCTTGAGGGAAAATACCTGAAATCCTCCGGAATCCGTAAGTATAGGCCGGTCCCAGTTCATGAAGCTGTGCAGTCCGCCAAGCCGCCTGATGATCTCGTCACCGGGTCTGACATGCAGATGGTAGGTGTTCGAGAGCTCCACCTGAGTGCCGATCTCTTTCAGATCCATCGTAGAAACAGCTCCCTTGATGGCTCCGACAGTTCCCACATTCATGAACACAGGCGTCTCGATATTCCCGTGCACAGTCTCCATATGGGCGCTTTTTGCTTTGCCGTCTACGGCAACTATCTCATACATAATATAATCACCTGTTCAGATTATAACTGTAAATGATTCATTAATCAACCCGAAAATTCTTTTTGTTTGCAGCCGCGGGGCTGTAAAATTCTTTTTGTTTGTCTTGCATGAAGGCTGCAAACCTTTTATACTGTAATGTAATCGTTTTTAAGACATGATCAGGAGGTATACACAGATGGCAGGTTCGGTTTTCGGCAATATATTGAGGATCTCAACTTGGGGAGAGTCCCACGGGGCGGCAGTCGGCGTTGTCGTGGACGGCTGTCCGGCAGGGCTGACGCTCTGCGAGGAGGATGTCCAGCAGTTTCTCGATCTGCGCAGGCCCGGCCAGTCCCTCTTCACGACCCCCCGCAGGGAAGCTGACGCCGTCCGCATCATGTCCGGAGTCTTCGAGGGCAGGACCACCGGCGCGCCCATATCCATGATGGTTATGAACACCTCGCAGCGCCCGGCGGACTATTCCGCGATAGCCGCCTGTTACAGGCCAGGCCACGCGGATTATACATTTGACGCGAAATACGGTTTCCGCGACTACAGAGGCGGCGGGCGTTCATCCGGCAGGGAGACCATCGGCCGCGTCGCCGGCGGCGCGGTAGCGCTCAGGCTTCTTCAGGAGATGGGCATAAGCGTCACCGCATATACAAAGTCCATCGGCCCGGTGAGCATTTCCCCGGAAAAATCCGATGATGATGAGATATACCGCAACGCTTTTTACATGCCGGACGCGGATGCCGCGGCCAGAGCTGAGGAGCTGATCAAAGAGATGATGAAGGAACAGGATTCCATAGGCGGCGTCATTGAGTGCCGCGCGGACGGGGTTCCGGCCGGCCTCGGCGACCCTGTATTCGAGAAGATCAGCGCCAACCTGGCAAAGGCCGTATGTTCAGTCGGGGCGGTCAAGGGCTTCGAGATCGGCGACGGCTTCGGCGCAGCCCTGCACAGAGGCTCCGAGAACAATGATCCTTTCATTCCGGATGACAGCGCGGCCGCCGGACGTCCGGGCATAAAAAAAGCCTCCAACCACGCCGGAGGCGTACTCGGAGGCATCAGTGACGGCTCGCGGATCTGTTTCAGGGCTGCCGTAAAGCCCACGCCGTCCATCTCACGCACTCAGCGCACGGTCACAAAAGACGGCGTGGAAACTGATATCAATATCAGGGGCAGGCATGACCCTGTGATCATGCCCAGAGCTGTCGTTGTCATACGGTCCATGGCAGCGCTCGTCATCGCGGACGCGCTGCTGATGAATATGACGGCAAAGATGGATTACCTCAGGGCTGTCTACCAGAAGCTGCCGCGATAGCGCAGTACTTTCCTGACATGGCCTGCCGCAGCAGCGCAGGTCTGTCATGCCTCAGGCCGCAGCAGCGCAGTGTTTCCGTCACTCGGCGGGCATTATCACGGCGGCGACGATATAGAGGATTATGCCGGCGAACCCTCCCGTCAGCAGCGTTACTGCCGACCACACTATCCTGACAAGCGTCGGATCGATGTTAAAAGTCTCTGCTATACCGCCGCACACGCCGGCGATATACTTGTCTGTCGAAGATTTTACCAGATGATACTTCCCCATAGTTACCTCCTTGCCGGTTACCATTCAAAACCGTCAAATAATCCTGTGTAATCAAAAGTTGCGAAATAATCCTGCGGCGTCTCAGCGCGCCTTATAAGCTCGGTCGAGCCGTCCTCCTTCAGCAGGACCTCTGCCGAGCGCAGTTTCCCGTTATAATTATATCCCATCGAAAAGCCGTGCGCCCCGGTGTCGAATATGATCACGTGATCTCCCATATCGATCTTCGGCAGCATCCGGTCTATCGCGAATTTGTCGCTGTTCTCGCACAGTCCGCCGGTCACGTCATATCTGTGGTCGCAGGGCGCGTCTTCCTTCCCCGATACCACTATATGGTGATAGGCTCCGTATATGGCCGGGCGCATCAGGTTCGCCGCGCAGGCGTCAAGACCGATGTATTCCTTGTAGATATGCTTCTCGTGTATGGCAGTCGTGATCAGATGTCCGTAGGGCCCCAGCATGAAGCGTCCCATCTCGGTAAATATAGCCACATCTCCCATCCCGGCGGGGACAAGGATCTCATCGTACACCTTGTGCACGCCGCTGCCGATGACCGCGATATCATTTGCTTCCTCATCCGGCGAATATGGTATGCCCACGCCGCCTGAGAGGTTGATAAACCTGATATCAGCGCCGGTCTCCTCATGCAGCTCCGCCGCTATCCTGAAAAGTATGCCGGCCAGCACCGGATAATACTCATTCGTCTTGGTATTGCTGGCAAGGAACGCGTGCAGTCCGAAATGCTTCACGCCCCTGGAAAGCAGATACTTAAAGCCCTCTGTCAGCTGTTCCCTGGTAAAGCCGTACTTGGCCTCCCCCGGGTCGTCCATGATGGCGTTGCTTATAGAGAAAGTACCGCCGCTGTTATACCGGCAGCAGACAGTCTCCGGAAATCCACCGGCGTTTTCCTCAAAATACCTGATATGCGTGAGATCGTCAAAATTTATTATCGCGCCCATGTCTTTGGCATAGGAAAATTCATCCGCCGGCGTGTCGTTCGATGAGAACATCACGTCACGGCCGCTGAAGCCGCAGGCCTTCGCCAGCATCAGTTCCACCTTTGTGGCGCAGTCGAGGCCGCAGCCTTCCTCCTTCATGATCCTGAGTATGGCCGGATTCGGCGTAGCCTTCACCGCGAAGTATTCCTTAAAGCCCTTATTCCAGGAAAATGCCTGATACACCCTGCGGGCATTTTCGCGTATCCCCTTCTCGTCATAGAGATGAAAGGGGGTCGGATACTGCTCTATGATCTTATCAAGCTGCTGTTTTGTAACAAAGGGTTGCTTTTTCACTTTCTCGGTCCTTTCAACTTATAATATAAAATGCCGGTCACAGGCAGTGTCCTCGCTGCGGTCCTGTCCGGATACGCTTAAAGGCCGCCCTTGACCGGCATTATATGATCAGATCATTTTATATAGTGGATCCAGCCCGCGGGAGCTTCGATAGTTCCGTACTGGATGCCCGTCAGAGTGTCATACAGCTTCTGGGTAACAGGGCCCATCTTCTCCATGCCGCTCGGGAAGCATACGTCCCCGTCCTTGCTGACCACCTTGCCTACAGGGCAGATCACTGCTGCTGTGCCGCAGATGCCGCACTCAGCGAAATCCTTAAGCTCGTCATACCTTACAGGTCTCTGCTCTACCTTCATCCCGAGAAGCTTCTCGGCAACATACATGAGGGAGCGCCTTGTAACTGAAGGCAGTATGGAATCCGACTGGGGAGTCACAAGCTCACCGTCTTTGGTGACAAATATAAAGTTGGCCCCGCCGGTCTCCTCGACATAAGTCCTGGTAGCCGGATCGAGGAACATGTTCTCATCAAAGCCGTTGGAATGAGCCGTAACATTCGCGTGAAGACTCATGGCATAGTTAAGTCCGGCCTTTATGAAGCCTGTGCCGCGCGGTGCGGCGCGGTCATAGTCGCTCACACAGATGGTGATGGGCTTGACGCCGTCCTTGAAATACGGGCCTACCGGTGTGCCGAAAAGCCTGAATTCATACTCTTCAGCCGGCTTGACACCGATCACAGGGCTGGAAGCAAACATATAAGGTCTCAGGTAGAGAGTAGCTCCGGTGCCATACGGAGGGACCCAGTCCGCGTTGGCAATGACAACCTTCTCAACTGCCTCGATAAATCTTTCCTTCGGGAACGGAGGCATCTCCATCCTCTTTGCAGAATCCATCATACGCTCTGCGTTCAGGTCGGAACGGAACGTAACGATCCTCCCGTCAGCTGTCGTATATGCCTTAAGGCCCTCAAATACCTCCTGACAGTACTGCAGAATGCCTGCGCACTCGTTCAGAACAATAGTCGGATCGGAGGTGAGACGTCCTTCGCCCCAGCTGCCGCCCTTATAATCAGCCACATATCTTATGTCAGTTGTTCTGTAACTGAAATCCAGATGTTGCCAGTCCATGTCTTTAGTTGCCATTAATAACACTCCTCTCAAATCTCTTCAATACCTTTTAGCCCTGCAAAAATAATTATAGTCATATTATTTTATAAAATCAATCCCCTTTTCGTTTATAGAGTCTGAACTCATACGGGAGATCGAAGTAGGTATGCTCCCCGCTGTCCGCGGTCTTTACCCAGTTTTCGTCGGCATCCAGGTCAGGGAAATAAGTGTCCGCGCAGTAGGCGTAATCCATCCAGGTCACATGCGCAGTATCGCAGTAGGGAAGCATCTGCCTGTAGACGCTCTCGCCGCCGATGACATAGATCTCCTCCGACTTGAACTGAGAGAGATAATCCAGGGCCTCCTTCACGCTGTGTACTGTCACAGCGCCCTGCACATGACAGTTTTCATTGTGCGTGAGCACTACATTTACACGGTTCCTGAGAGGCCGTCCGCCCGGAAAGCTCTCAAGTGTTTTCCTGCCCATGACTATAACGCCGCCGGTCGTCGTCTCGCGGAAAAACTTCATATCCTCAGGTATGCTGTTCAGAAGCCTGTTCTCATAGCCTATTGCCCAGTTGCGGTCAACAGCAACAATTATATTCATTTTCACATCTCCTGCAGTGTCAGACCGCGATCGGGATATCCCTGATCTGGGGCCCGGTAGTATAATTTTCTATAGTAATATCTTTGGTGGTAAATTCATAAAAATCCCTTATGTCCGGATTCAGGGTGAATTTCGGCGCGGGATGCTGTTCACGGCTGATAAGCTCTCTGATCAGCGGCACATGCCTGTCATAGATATGCGCGTCCGCTATCACATGCACCAGCTCGCCGGCCTGCATGCCGCAGACCTGCGCAAGCATGTGCATAAGTATCGAATACTGGACGACATTCCAGTTGTTCGCGGCCAGCACATCCTGCGAGCGCTGGTTCAGCACGGCGTTGAGCACAAGCATATCGCTCCCGGGCTTTTTCGTGACATTGAAGGTCATGCTGTAGGCACAGGGATAGAGATTCATCTCATGCAGATCGCTGTGTACATACATATTTGTCAGTATCCTTCTGCTGTAGGGATTATTCTTCAGGTCATAGATGACCCTGTCCACCTGATCCATCATGCCCTCGCTGTAGATGTGCTTTACGCCCATCTGATAGCCGTAGGCTTTCCCTATCGATCCGTCCTCGTCGGCCCACTCATCCCAGACTGTGCTGTTCAGCTCGTGTATGTTGTTCGACTTGCGCTGCCATATCCAGAGCATCTCGTCGGCAGCGCTCTTTATGGCCGTTCTCCTGAGCGTCAGGGCCGGAAATTCCTCAGACAGGTCGTACCTGTTCACGACGCCGAACTTCTTGATGGTGTAGGCCGGCGTCCCGTCCGGCCATCTGGGGCGTACTTTCTCACCCTCGGTGGTACACCCGTTCTCCAGTATATCTTTGCACATATTGACGAAAATCTTATCCGCGCAGCTCATAGTCTCACCTCTCCCTTTAATCTCTGCTCTCTATCAGCCAGGCCAGCCCGCCGCCGATATCAATATGACAGGTATCCGCACAGACTTCGTTGCTGACGCACCTGGTCTCCCCGAGCACCAGTTCCAGATCACTGACCTCGTACTTGAAGCCCTTCATGGAAACTCCCTCGAGCCTGGGCGTCAGCGGCACGAGCGAAAGAAAATCGCCGAACAGTTCTTCCTTCTTCAGCTCGACTGCCCCGGAAATGAGTCTTATCCTGTTATACCTGTCGACGATGATGCCCTCCAGGCCGGCACTGCGTATGTAGCTGAGCAGCTGGACATTCGCCAGGGTGTGATCCATGCGCGTCCCCAGAGCCCCCAGCATAAATATCTTCGACGGCCTTTCTCCGGCCGACAGCTCTATCGCCAGCCTGGCTGCAATGTCCGTATCAGTGTAATCCTTTTCGGGGATAAATCTGTGTACCGTGATATCGTCTCTGTCCAGGTATTTTCCCAGTATTTTGTGGTCGATCGTGTCAAAATCCCCCACAAGATGGTCAAATTCAGGCGGATCATCAGAAGTGCTCACCACTTCGTCCCAGAATTTCAGAGCTCCGTCCACGACGATAATGTGATCAAAACTGTTCTCATGCAAAAAACCGAGGGCAAAATCTTCGTCTGTTCTGCCCCCGGTAATAATAAGGATATTCATCTGTCCTCATGCCTCTCATCAATATGTTCAGGGCTGCCGTATCTGTCCATGATCGCCTTGAAATCACGGATATTCGCGGCAATGTCGCCGCCGAATATTTTCGAACCGGAGACAAATACATTGGACCCTGCTTCTATCAGGGATGCAAGGTTGCCCGTATCCACCCCTCCGTCGGTCTCTATGTCGACATCGAGCTTTCTCTCGTCGATCATCTTCCTGAGCTCCCTGATCTTGCCCGTTGACGCGGGAATGAACTTCTGTCCCCCGAATCCCGGATTCACGCTCATAATGACGACCATCTCGATATCTTCCAGTATATAGTCGAGCACATTCAGCGGCGTGGCGGGATTGAGCGCCACCCCGGCCTTTACGCCCAGGCTGTGGATAAGCTGCACTGTGCGGTGAAGATGGCGGCAGGCCTCCGCGTGCACGCAGATAATATCAGCGCCGGCCCTGACAAAATCAGGTATCAGCTGATCCGGATCGTCTATCATGAGATGGACATCAAAGGGCCTGGAGGTACATTTGCGCACGCATTTCATCACCGGCGCACCGTAAGACAGGTTCGGGACAAATGATCCGTCCATCACGTCGATATGTATGTAATCGGCTCCTGCCTCATCAGCGATGCGGATCTGGTCTCCCAGCTCAGAAAAGTCTGCCGAGAGAATAGACGGTGCGAGTAACAGCTTTTTCATATCAGTAATTTCTCCTGTCTGCTATTTCTTCATAGAACAGCTTATAATTTTCATAGCGCTGCCTGCTTATCAGACCGTTTTCCACCGCCTGCTTCACGCGGCAGCCCGGCTCGTTCAGGTGATTGCAGCCGTTGAAACGGCAGTCCTGAAAATACGGCTCGAATTCCGGGTAGAGGTATTTGAGCTCCTCTTTCCCGATATCGTTGAGGTAGATCGTGCTGAAGCCCGGCGTATCCATGAGATATGTGCCGTCGCCTATCGCGAAGAGCTCCGTGTGGCGGGTCGTGTTTTTCCCGCGCTGTATCTTTTCGCTTAAGTCGCCGGTCTGCATGCAGGCATCCGGATACAGGGCGTTAGTCATCGAGGACTTGCCGACGCCCGACGGTCCGGCAATTATCGTAGTCTTCCCGCGCAGAGCGTCACGGACCTGATCCAGTCCCAGTGAATCCCTGACAGAGACAGCAAAAACACGGCAGCCGCATTTCGCATAGATATCCGCAATGCCTGCCGTTTCATGGCTCTCTGTCAGATCTGTCTTGTTAAAACAGATCACCGTCTCGATGCCCTGCTTTCTCATTATCAGGAGAAAACGGTCTAGAAGGTTGAGATTCGGCTGCGGGCTGCTGACCGCGAAAATGATCATAGCCTGATCGACATTCGCGGCAGCCGGCCTTATCACCGTATTGCTGCGGGGCAGTATCTCAACGATACTGCCCTCCATATCTTTTTCATCGGTTATCTCAAGTCTGGCGTTATCCCCGGGAAGGGGCTTTATCTTCAGTTTCCTGAATATCCCTCTCGCGCGGCATGAATATATGCTGTCCTTCTCAGGCACATATACATAGTAGAATCCGCCCACGCCCTTGATGATCTTCCCCGTGCAGCAGCTGCTACTCATAGCTCACCGACCAGCTGTCATACTGCTCGCCGTTGAAATAAGCTGTGGCAGTTCCGGTGCTGTTGGAGCTGCTCTTGACATTGATCGTCGAGGGAACGCTGTCCTGGCTGACAGTCTGGTCATAGACTGTAGTTGACGAGCCGTCCTGCTTGATGACGATCTTCAGTTCTCCCTCATCGCCGTCACTGGCCGCCCCGTAGCTGTACGGATCAGGCACGTCAACTGTCGAAGTATAGCTCGAGGATGAAGACACCTTCGAGCCCAGGCTCACGGTGACAGACATTGTCGCATTCTTTTCTACAGACTTGCCCGCGGTAAGGCTCTGGTCCATGACCTGGCCCTTGGAGTAGGTGTCACTGTAGTCTGATGATTTGCCGTTGTAGGTAAGGCCCGCGGCCGTTATCTCCGAGACAGCCGTATCGAGATCCTTCCCGCGCACATCCGGCACGGTCACAGTCTCCTCAGCCTGTCCCTGGCTTACATACAGAGTTATCGTGTCTCCCTCAACGACACTGCTGCCGCTCTTGGGATCTGTGTAGGCGACCTCGTCGGTGTTCACGGTATTGTTGTCGATAAACTTCAGCTTGACCTTGAGTCCCTCAGCCTGCAGCATATCTGTCGCGCGCTCATAATTGATGCCGGCTACATCATCAAGCTTAAACGACTGTGATCCCTTGCTGATGTAGATAGTGACCGTCGTATGCGCGTCTACGCTTGTGCCCGCCTCGACGGACTGCTTGTAGACCTGACCCGCGGAATAGTAATCACTGGTGCCGTCCTTGGTCTCAACCTCAAGACGGTTGTCAGAGAGAAGCTTTTCTGCCTCGGACTGTGTCTTGCCGAGAAGATTAGGCACTATCACCGTTGCGTCCGTCTCAGTCTGTGACTGAGTCTGGGTCTCGGTGGTCTGCAGCTGTGTCGTTATCGCGGAGGTCTCGGCAGCTGTCTCCTTGGAGGACTTGCCGAACAGGCTGAAGCCTCCTCCGATCAGGCCTGACACATAGGCCGCCAGCACGATGAGCACGATGATAAGGATCACGAATCCCACTATGCCCATTGTCATAAGTACCTTGCCCATATGGGAATCTACTTCTTCTTCTTCCTCATCTATAAGCTTGTCGGCACCATCGTCTGCAGCGGCGCTGCTGTCCTGCTTATAGGGTCTCCTGCTGTTCAGGCTGTCCGCGGCATCTTCATCTCCCGCGGCATCTTCATCCAGGTCACTGCCGGAGCCTCCCGCCGGTGATGCGTCATTGAGCTTCGCCATATCGCTGTCGCTCATCATGATAGTGCTGCCTGCGGCATCAGCCATGCCCGGGATCACGACATAATCGCCGTCCGGGTGCGTGAGCACCTTGCGCAGGTCAGCTATCAGCTCATGTGCCGAAGCGTAGCGCCACTCAGGTTTCTTCTGCGTACATTTCAGGATGATCTTCTCAAAGCTCTTCGGTATCGAGGGTTCGAGCTCTCCCGGCGGCGTCATATTGCCGTGTATGTGCATGAGGGCTACGGCTACATTGGTCTCGCCCTCATAGGGCACCTTGCCTGTAAGCATCTCATACATCGTGATGCCGAGCGAATAGATATCGCTCTTCTCATCGCTGTATCCGCCTCTGGCCTGCTCCGGCGAAATGTAGGAGACAGTGCCGGCGGCTGTCGTCGTCACTGTTGTCGAATCCGCCATCCTGGCAATTCCGAAATCTGTGACTTTGACCTTTCCGTCCCTGGAAATTATTATGTTCTGAGGCTTGATATCGCGGTGGATGATCCGCTTCGCGTGGGCAGCGCTCAGTCCCTGGGCGATCTGCACCGAAATGTTCAGTGCCTCCTTGATGTCCAGCTTGCCCTTCATATCAATGTAGTTCTTGAGGGTGATGCCCTCAACAAGCTCCATAACTATGAAATAGATATCGTTTTCCTCACCGACATCGTATACGCTGACTATGTTAGGGTGTGAAAGTCCGGCAGCAGACTGTGCCTCTACCCTGAACTTTCTCACAAATGTCTCGTCAGAACCATATTCAGACCGCAGTACCTTGACGGCAACGTAGCGGTTCAGCGCGGTATCCTTGGCCTTGTAGACTTCGGCCATGCCGCCGGCTCCGATCCTCTCCAGTATCTCATATCTTCCCATAAGAGAAGTTCCGGGTGCTAACATTCATTCACCTCCTCTATATCAGGTACGATCACCATGGCAGTGATATTATCGTATCCTCCGTTGTCCCTGGCTTCTGATATAAGCAGATCAACTGCCTGTTCGGGATCATTATTCGTTAGTATGTCATATAGTCTTTCATCGCTGATCATGTTGGACAGTCCGTCCGAACAGATCAGGGCCCTGTCGCCGTGCGCCAGGTCTACCTCGAAGAAATCTGCCTTCACGGTCGGCGATACGCCTATGGCCCGTGTTATCACATTCTTGTCAGGATGTATCCTGGCCTGTTCTTTGGTGAGCTCTCCGGCCTTTACCATGGCCTCTACATATGAATGGTCTTCCGTGACCTGGTTGATCTCAGTACCCACCAGATACAGCCGGCTGTCGCCGATATTTGCTACATATAACTGTGAGCCGTCAATATACGCGACTACCATCGTGGTTCCCATCCCGGCAAGACTGCTGTCTTCGCAGGACTTCTCGTATACCCTTGAATTGGCAAGCGCGAGCCCTCTGTCGACCAGCTTGATGAGATTGTCCCCCGAGCTTCCCCTGATATAATCAATAAATATCTCTATCGCATATCTGGAAGCATAATCACCTGCCTGATGTCCGCCCATCCCGTCAGCCACGATAAAGAGGTTCGGGAGCGGTCCTACCGGCTCAGGGCTGCAGTAATAAAAATCCTGGTTCATCGTGCGGACGCAGCCTGTATCCGTTTTGGCAAATGCCTGCATCTATGTTCCTCCATGTAAATAAAGTAAATGGCAGTCATGCAGAAAAGTTCATCTTCTTCAAATATCCTGATCCTGTTATGACTGCCCGAGATGACTGTCTGCGTACTGTTTTCTCAGCTGTCCGCAGGCAGCCTGGATATCTCTGCCCATTTCTCTTCTTATAGTAACATTTCTGCCTTTTTTTTCAAGTACTGTTTTGAATTTGGCTATATCCTGCCTGGAAGACTGCCTGTAGTCCCTCTCATGGATAGGATTTACCGGGATAAGATTTATATGGCAGTTCAGTCCTTTAAGCAGATCCGCCAGCCTGTCCGCGTCACTGACGCTGTCATTTACGCCGCTGATAAGGCTGTACTCGAAGGTGATCCTGCGCCCGGTCTTCGAATAGTAAAAACGGCAGGCCTTGAGTATGTCATCTATGCTGTAGACCCTGGCGACAGGCATGATGCCGCGCCTGGTCTCATCATCCGCCGCGTGCAGGGAGATCGCCAGCGTTATCTGCAGCTGCAGCTGCGCGAGATCATATATCCGCGGAACAATGCCGCAGGTAGAGACCGTGATGTTCCTCTGGCTTATGTTCAGGGATCCCGGTGAAGAAAGTATGCGGATAAAGCTTATAAGATTATCATAATTGTCCAGCGGTTCCCCCGTGCCCATAACGACGACATTTGACACCCGCTCGCCGCTGTCGCGCTGTATGCGGTATACCTCGTCCAGCATCTCCGAGGGCGTCATCTGCCTCTGCAGCCCGTCAAGCGTCGAAGCGCAGAAACGGCAGCCCATGCGGCAGCCTGCCTGTGAGGATATGCATACCGAATTGCCGTGTTTGTACTTCATGAGCACGCTCTCGATGATATTGCCGTCGGGCAGCATGAACAGATATTTCACTGTGCCGTCTATCCCTGACACATATTTCCCGGCAGTCTGCAGCGTTACCAGTCCGCACTCACGCTTCAGCCTGTCGCGGAACTGCAGGGGCAGATCCGTCATCTCGTCAAACGACTCTGCCAGCTTCAGGTGCATCCAGCTGTAGAGCTGTCCTGCCCTGAAGGCTTTTTCACCCAGCACCTGAGTCACATAGGCTTCCAGCTGAGGTTTATCCATTGATTTGATATCTGTTTTCATAATGTCCCCTTTGCGGGCTATGTGACCGCGGCGCGGCTGTCACTCTCTGTTCTTCACGAACTTTGCCACGAAGAAACCGTCTGTGCCGTACTGCCCCGGCAGGATCTGGATCCAGCCCTCACCGGTGCTCTCTGACCTGAATTTATATGAAAGATAATTGTCCACCGAAGCTGTCCTGAAGGGGAAATTCTCCGCGAACCAGCGCATATTTCCCTCATTTTCCTTCTTCGACACCGTGCAGGTGCTGTATATCAGGGTGCCGCCCGGCCTGACATAGGAGGCAGCGACTGTAAGTATATCCCTCTGCAGCTGTACCAGCTCGTCTATCTTCTCGGGTGACGCGTTGATCTTGATGTCCGGCTTGCGGCCGATCACGCCGAGTCCTGAGCAGGGAAGATCAGCCATGACCACATCGGCTGTGCCGATATCGGCTTCGCAGATCTGCAGGGCGTCCTGCACCTGGACCTTTACGTTCCGCAGGCGGGCCCTTTTAACATTTTCTTTGATCCTGTCAGTCTTCGCCTCAGTCAGATCCCTGGCAAATACACAGCCCTCGCGGCACATCTTGCCGCGGTGGATTATCTGCCTGTAGGAGGCGTTCATAAAATCAGCCAGATGTATCGTCTTGCCGCCGGGCGCCGCGCAGAGGTCGATGACCTTATCCGTACCCCTGACATCGGCAAACAGGGCTGCCAGCATCGTGCTCTCGTCCTGGACCGTGATCCTTCCCTCAGCAAAGGCAGGGATGGATTCCAGCCTGTCAAATCCCTCGATCTTCAGCGCGTCCTCGCAGATCTCGCCGCCCGCCATGCTGACGCCGCAGCCCTCGAGCTCCTTGACCAGCTCAGACATGCCGACGCCGCGGCTCTCGCCCGCGCCAATGCAGAGGAAAGCTGTCCTGACCCTGACGCAGACCCTGCTGCGCTCCAGCGCCGCCTTCCCCATCATCTCAGCCGCGTCCATGCCGTAATCATCTATCCACATCTTCGCCAGCCACTGAGGGAGAGAATATTTAAAAGAAATATAGCGCAGCGGCTCTTTTTCCCTGTCGGGCTCGGATATCTCATCCTTACCGCGGGAAATGCCTCTGAGGACGCCGTTGACAAATCCGGACAGGTTCTTAAACCCGCGCTTCTTCGCCAGCTCCACAGATTCATTGCAGGCCGCGGAGTCAGGCACATGATCCATGAAGAGTATCTGGTAGGCTCCCATCTCGATGATCAGCCTGACCAGCGGCTTCATCTTTTCGCACTTTACTGTCGAAAACTGATCCGTCACCTCGTCAAGGTATATCCTGTACTCAAGCACGCCGCGGAACAGCCTGCTGATAAATGCCCTGTCGCGTTTGTCAAGATACGCGTATACCTCGAGCGTCTCTGACAGCACGATATGCGACTGCCGTCCATCCTTCACAACTGAAGAAAGCATATCAAGTACCAGTTCTCTTGTATTGATCTGACTCATATCAATCGTTCCTCCGATTCAGCAGGATAAGTCTCAGCAGCTGGAGCGCCATCGATGCCGCACTTGCGATGTAGGTCATCGCGGCGGCCCTGAGCACCTTCCTGGCGTAATCATTTTCCTGGCCGCTCAGGATGCCTGAAGAATCCAGGATCCGCAGCGCCCTCGACGAAGCATTAAGTTCGACCGGCAGCGTCACAAAGTGAAACAGCACCACCGCCGTAAAAAGGATGATGCCGATCTCTATAAGCAGATGGTTCCATCCCAGGACCATCCCGATGAAGATCATCGGCCATGATATCTGAGCGCAGATATTGGCGGCCGGCACCATATTGCTGCGCAGCCTCAGCGGAAGATAGTTCACATTGTCCTGCACTGCGTGCCCGCACTCATGCGCGGCCACGCTGACCGCCGCCACGCTCGATCTGCCGTACACCGAATCGGAAAGCCGCAGAGTCTTCGTCCGCGGATCATAATGATCTGTAAGCTCACCGGCCACTCTGGCGACAGAAACATCGTAAATGCCACTCTGCTGCAGTATGCGCTGAGCTGCCTCAGCCCCTGTTATGCCGCTTGCGGCCTGCACGCTGCTGTATCTGCGGTAGGTAGATTTGACCTGGCTCTGCGCCGCAAGGCAGAGCACGACTCCTATGATAACCAGAATATATGTTACATCGTAAAATCCTATAGGATACATTCCATCACTTCCTCACGATCTTGTCTGCTCCGGTCCTGACAGCCAGGCTAACGGCCGAGCTGCTGTCCGGGCTCCAGTCTGTTCCCGCGCAGGAACGAGCCGGCGTCCATACGTTTCTTGCCTTCCAGCTGTACCTCACTGACGATAAGCGCGCCTTCGCCTGTCTGGACTGTAAAGCTGTCCTTTCCCGTGCTGATGACAGAACCCGGCCTGGCGCCTGTCATCACCTCGGGGCTGAGCTGGGCATCCCATATCCTGAGAAGTTTCCCGTTGATATGTGTATATGTTCCGGGCCACGGATCCATTCCCCGTATCTGCCTGTCTATCTGCGCCGCGGACTGTGAAAAATCGATCTCGCCCATTTCCTTTGTCAGCATCTTCGCGTACATGCCGGCCTGCGAATCATCCTGCTTCTGCGGTATGATGCTGCCTGTCATCAGTCCTATAAGGGTCTTCTCCAGAAGCTCCGCTCCTGTCCGGGAAAGCTTTTCGGAGAGAGTGCCCGCCGTGTCCCCCGGCTCTATCTCTGTCTCTTCTTTAAGAAGTATATCACCGGTATCAAGGCCGGCATCCATCAGCATGGTGGTGACTCCCGTCTCCTCCTCGCCGGAGATGACAGCCCACTGTATCGGTGCCGCGCCGCGGTATTTCGGCAGCAGCGATCCGTGCACGTTCACACAGCCCAGACGAGGTATGTCAAGAACATCCTGAGGTATGATCTGTCCGAAGGCAACGACAACGATCACATCCGGGGCTATCTCTCTCAGGACTGCCTTGAATTCTTCATCCCTGCGGATGCGCACCGGCTGATACACCGGCAGCGATCTGCTGACCGCCAGTTCCTTGACCGGCGAGAACACCAGCTTCCTCCCGCGTCCCTTGGTCTTGTCAGGCTGGGTGACCACCGCGGCCACATCCACGCCCATATCCAGCAGTTTCTGCAGTGCCGGCACTGCAAATTCGGGTGTGCCCATAAACACAGCTTTCATAATTTTTTATTCCTCTTCTTCATCTTCCGTCACGACATCGTGAAGCGGACCCTCGACCTTCTCAGTGTAAAGATGCCCGTCCAGATGATCGAATTCATGACACATAGCTCTCGCGAAAAGGCCAGTGCCCTCAACGGTAAAAGGCTTCATGTCGATATCAAATGCCTCAGTCTTCACATGATCCGGCCTGCGGACCATGCCGGCCTTGCCGGGTATGCTCAGGCACCCCTCATCGCCCGCCTGTTCTCCGGAAGTTTCGACAATACGCGGATTCACGAAAACATAGGCTCCCTCGCCTACGTCTATCACGGCGATCCTCCTGAGGACCCCGACCTGAGGGCCCGCAAGCCCCACCCCGTTTGCCTGATACATAGTGTCCAGCATATCCTGCGCCAGTTCCCTGAGTCTGGGAGTCATCTCCCTGATCTCACGGCATTTCTCATTCAATATAGGATCGCCCTGCACTCTGATCTGTCTGATTGCCATTATATTACCTCCCGGGTGTACACGGCCTGCTGCCGTGCTGTCCAAATTATACCTCAGTTATTATACTACATAAATACAGATATTTATCCATATTCATGCCAATTATCTTTAAAACAGTGAGCAGGGATCCATATCGACACCGACAAATACTTTCCTGAATGCCTGCTCATTTTCGTGCATGCATCTTTCCGCGGCATCCTTCAGGCGGATGAGTTCATCCTCCTCACCGCGCTTTACGTAGATGGCGTACCTGTACATGTCTCTGATCCTGCCGATACCCGCCCGCGAGGGTCCGAGTATCCCGTTCTGATCCCCGGCCTCACGGACCAGGCAGTCTCTTATTCTCTCACCAGCCCCGGCTGCCGCCTCGTCCGACTCGCTCTCAATGCTTATCATAAGCATGTGGGCAGCCGGCGGGTAGTGCATGCTCTTTCTGAATTCCATCTCCTTATTATAGAAGGAAGGATAATCCTGGGCAGCCGCGCACTGAACGCAGTAGTCGTCCGGCCGGTAGGTCTGGATTATCACATGTCCCGGCCGGCTGCCTCTCCCGGCTCTCCCGGCCGCCTGTGTCAGCAGCTGGAAAGTCCGCTCCGAGGAAAGATAGTCTCCGGAGAACATGCTCAGGTCCGCGGCGATGATTCCCACCAGCGTCACATTGCCAAAGTCATGGCCCTTGACTATCATCTGGGTGCCGATGAGTATGTCTGCCGAACCTTCAGAGAAATCCTGCAGTATCCTGCCCATCTCATCTCTGCCCGAGGTCGTGTCCCTGTCCATGCGCAGCACGCGCGCCGCCGGGAATTCCTTCCTGACGATATCCTCGACCTTCTGTGTGCCCAGCCCGAAGCCTGCGATATACGGCGAGCCGCAGGATGGGCAGATCTTTGGCAGTCTCTGCTCAGAGCCGCAGTAATGGCACTTAAGGATGCCGTTTCTGTGTATCGTCATCGAAACGTCACAGTGACTGCATTTAAAGACATAGCCGCAGCTTCTGCATGACACGAAGCCGGCAAAGCCCCGCCGGTTTATGAACAGCATCATCTGTTCCCCGCGTCCCAGGCATTCCTCCATGGCCCTGTGCAGCTCACCGCTCAGTATGCTTCTGTTGTTCCTGCGGAATTCCCCGCGCAGATCGACTATGCTGACATCCGGCAGGCTGCTGCCCTCCCTGGCCCTGCTGCTCAGGGTGTGCAGCGTGTACAGTCCGCGCTGCGCATTATAATAAGAAGAAAGTGAAGGCGTCGCCGAGCCGAGCACGACCAGCGCCCCTGCCATGCGCGCTCGCTCAATGGCCACATCCCTCGTCAGATATCTGGGCACTGACTCGCTCTTGTACGCCGCCTCGTGTTCCTCATCTATTATTATCAGTCCCGTATCGGCAAATGGCGTAAAAAGGGCCGATCTCGGTCCGATCATTATCGACGCGTCGCCGCGCTGGGCACGCATGTACTGATCGTAACGCTCTCCGGCTGAAAGCCTGGAGTTCATGACAGCTATGCGGTCTCCGAACCTCTCGTAGAATCTGGAGACAGTCTGAAGGGTGAGGGATATCTCCGGTATCAGGACTATCACCTGGCGCCCCTGGGCGAGTATCTTCTCCATGAGAGCCATATACACCTCTGTCTTGCCGCTGCCGGTTATCCCGTGGATAAGATGCACCATGTCAGGCTCTCTGCAGCCTCCGGCGGCAGCGCTCCTCACACGCCCGTATGAGCCGATTATATCGTCAACTATCGCCTGCTGCTGTGCGTTCAGGCTGACATTCCCCCAGCTGTTTCTGAATCTCTGCGAGGGAGTCCTGTATATCTGCCGTGAATCTATCTCAATGAGTCCGCCTCTGGCAAGGGCATCCGCAGTCTGCTTCGACACCCGCAGCACGGCTGCCGCGGTGTCGGCAGATATGCTGCCGTCAGCCGATTCCAGCATCGCTTTCAAAAGGCGCGCCCTCGCCCGTTCTCTTTTGCTGTCCTTTATCTTTTCATAGCTCTGCGCCGCCTTTTCGCGGTCACTGAGCCTGTAGCTTACCGAACGCAGCTCGCGCACCGGTTTCTTCACCGGCATCACGGTCTTCAAAGACTGAGTCATGGTGCCGCCGAAACGCCTGCGCATCATTCCCGCAAGGCTTATCAGCTGCGCGGAAGCCGGCGGCAGGTCACCGCTGACGGAAATAATATCTTTTATCAGTGAGGCATCAACCGAGGCTGAGCCGCCCACGGCTACCGCCACGCCCGAGATGCTCCTGTCAGACTTTCCGAATGGCACCTGCACGCGGCTGCCCGGTTTAACAGCCGCCGACAGCTCCTCAGGGATCCTGTACTGGAAGATCCTGTCCAGCGATCTGGCATTGATATCCACTATAACGTCTGCATAAAGCTCCATTAGCGCCACCTTATCTGTAATGCTGCCCCAACTTAGACAATATTTTCACGCTGCATCTTTTGAATACCGATTCAGAGAATTATATCATAACGCCGGCATATACCGCAACAATTCTGCCAAATGCGTTCAGCCGGTATAATTTTCATTTTATTTTCCGCGCCGGATCTGCCGCCCGTCACTGGAAAAAATGTCAAAAAGGAGGCCTGTATTTTGTATTTTACTGATATTAAATTCACAATCTGTTCTCTAAAATTTTATTTTTTTATTATATTTTTTATAATATTGCATAATTTTCTTGCCTCAAAAGAAAGAATGTGATAAAATATGCATGTAGTTTAGAGGAGATTGATTAATTTAATTAAATAAAATTAAATCATAATCTTCTCAGCCGTCTGACATTTTATCAGGTCTTGTTGAACCTGGCAACAGCAAGTCTGAACTTCATCGTCCGGCAGATCTGATCTTCCGCGGGACAGATGAGAATGCTGAGACGGCAAGGCAATTATATCACTTATCACTTATTAAAGGAGGTAAAGTTATGTCAGCACTCATTGCTTTCATACCAATCATCGTAGTCGTAGTACTCATGGTTGCTTTCAACTGGCCCGCTAAGCGTGCGCTGCCTCTTGCATGGATCCTCGCATTCATAATCGGTATGGCATTATGGAAGATGAGCTTTATGCATGCAATTGCGTACACGATCACTGGTTTCCTTGGCGGATTCGAAGTTATCGTTATCATTTTCGGTGCAATCCTTATCATGAACACCCTTTCGAGATCAGGTGCTATGGCAGCCATCAACGGCATGTTCTCACATATCACACCTGATATCCGTATTCAGGGTATCATCATTGGATTCATCTTTGGTGCATTCATCGAGGGTGCTGCCGGATTCGGTACACCTGCAGCTCTTGCAGCTCCCCTGCTTATCAGCGTAGGCTTCCCGCCTCTTGCTGCTGCAATCGTAGCTCTTCAGTTCAACTCTGTACCTGTTTGCTTCGGTGCTGTTGGTACTCCTAACAACACTGCATTCCAGACAGTTCAGGATGGCCTGGTAAGCGATACAGCTTTAAGGGAGCAGTGGAGAACCGCCCTTAACTCATGGGTAGCTATCGATATGGCTGTTTGTACATTAGTAATCCTTATAGTAACTATCGGTATCCTGACAAAGATGTTCGGTAAGAACAAGAAGTTCTCCGATGTATTCGCAGTACTTCCTTTCATCATCTACGTTACCGTACTTTTCGACGCTATCTACATTACGATCGCATTTAACATCGGCGCTGAGCTGGTTTCACTCGTAGCTGCCATCATCACTCTCCTGATCGTTCTGGTTACGTCGAGCAAGGGCTTCCTTATTCCTAAAGAGCCCCTTCTCTTCGATCCTAAGGATACATGGGATAAGACTTGGGTTTCCACAACAGAAGTTGACGCTCCCAAGATCAGCAATATGCCTCTTCTCAAGGCATGGTCACCTTATTTCATCATTTCAGGATTCCTGGTTATCACTCGTGTATGCCAGAAGTTCGGCGCAGGCTGGGCTATTTGGATGAAGGCATTCACAGTAGGTACAGGTACTCATGACGCAGGCAAGGGTGTTATACTGGGACTTGACTGGAACTGGGCTATACTGTGGAGCCCGGGTGTAACATTCACAGTAGTTGCTTTGATCACTATCGCTCTGCATGGCATGAAGGGCGAAGAGTTCAAGGCTGGCCTCAAGGATACACTCAAGATGGTAAGCGGCGCGGCTGTTGCCCTTATATTCGGTGTTGCAATGGTTAACATTTACCGTTATACCAACATTGATAATGCAGACATGGGATCCATGCTTGTAACAATGGCACAGGCACTTGCTAACATCTTCAAGGGTGCTTACATCATTATCGCTCCTTTCATCGGTGTTATCGGCGCATTCATTTCCGGATCGAACACAGTATCAAATGTCCTGTTCGCTTCCCTGCAGTTCCAGACAGCTACTCTTACCGGACTTCCGGTAGCTCTTGTAGTTGCTCTTCAGTGTAACGGCGGCGCAATCGGCAACATGGTTTGTATCAACAACGTTGTAGCAGCAACAGCAACAACAGGTACAGTCGGCAATGAAGGAAGAATCATTCGTGTAGACTTCATTCCGTGCGTAATCCTTTGCATCACTGTTATAATCATAATCGGCATTGCTATCGCTACAGGTGTCAACCCTGTTCCGGATGCAGTTGCAGCGGTTAAGTAGTCTGGTACAGCTAATCAATATCAGATTTGAATGAATTTTAAATCCAGGTATAGATGGGCGGCAGCACCGCGGTGCTGCTGCCTGTTTTAATAAAGGGAGTGATCAGTATAAACACAAAAAGTGATATCGTCGGCACCATCTTTATTGTCATAATGGGCTGTCTCTCCGTTTTCTACGCATACCGCTTTGTCGGCGAAAGGGCCGGGCGGCTTACCTTAGCCAGCTGCGGCATCATATTCTACCTCATCTTCAGGGATTATAACTACAAGAAGAAGAAACGCAAAGAAGAAGAAGAAGCCAAGTCCGGAGGCAAAACGGTCTATTCCATATCAAAATCAAAAAATCAGAGAGTAAACATCGGCAATATCGCTCATCAGTCCACGAAGGACAGAGATCTTACCGCGAATCAGATCAGCGATGCCGCTGAGACTGCTCCCCCAGAGACAGAGAAGGTCGATGGATCTTCGGAAAATAAATAGAGCCGGTGCTCTTAATGAGCATCCGGCTCTTATTTTATCTGTTTATCCGTATCACTTCATCATCTCCAGGCGTACTTCCAGGAGAAGCTTGTGATAGAAGGCCTGTCCGCCTGTCACTATATCATAGCGATTTGTCTCATACCTTACATGATGGCGGCCGAAGCTGCAGCCGCGGATATCGTCTTCTGTATATTTCAGATAATTGTGCATTATATCTCTGTCAGGCAGATTTCTCGCCGGCCTGAAAACGTAGACCGATCTATCTTCCACTATGACTCCCAGCGGCTGCAGGATAGCCCAGGCCATCTCCACGCTGCAGGTATAGATATGCGAATATCTTCCTGCCATTCTCGTAAAGTCATAGACCCTGAAGTTCCCCAGCCAGCTCTCGTCAAGCCAGCCCTTGTCCTGCTGACGTGAAATGATAAGAACTACAGGCATAGTCCTGCGGTGACTGAGTATCAGGTCCCTGACCTTGTCCGTCTGGTTATCGCGGATGATACGCCGCGATGTGGACAGGAATCTGACGTCGAAAAGCCCTATCCTGTCTGATATAGTCGAATAGAACTTGGGACAGCTGAAATATCTGTTCAGGTTCTCCCTGTTCTCGTCCGCGACAGCGTAAGAATTGCTCACCGAGAGTATCTGACGTCCGTCATCGACGAGGCGGCTCTCCGCCTCCGTTACCCACACCTGTCCCGGTGACTCCATATCTACATGCTCACAGGAGATATTCCAGTAATCCTTCCAGGGCTCGTAGATCACTTTGATCTTATACCCTATGAGGTCTGATTCAAATGAACACGGTTCCTTCGGTATCGACCTGTCCAGCCTGCCGAACTTCTCATATACCCATGAGTAGACCAGCTTCGCGGAGAGTTCGCAGCCGTCGTGCGCTGAATACTTGTAGGTGCTCAGATTCACCAGCGCGTTGAATACCGTTACCTTCCTGAGAGGTTCCAGACGCCTGTAGCTGATCTCATCTCCTACACCCGGGTTGCCGTCGTCAAATACATCCCTGTCATGGAATATCTTGGTCAGGCTGTCATCGTGGATCACGGCCTGATTTATCAGAGCGATGATCGTGTTGACATTTATCGGCACAGGTCTCGGCTGCCTCAGCAGCTCCTCGATCAGCACTGAACGCTTCGTCTTATACAGCATCTTGCCTATATTGTCGTCCGAATGATCATTGTCCAGCAGCTCCTGCACTTCCGGATACATCTGGCTCTCTTCCATCTTCACGCGGTAATGCGCCTTCATCATGCCTGCCCAGTTCCCCTCCTTGTAGAGGTCGTGTCCCAGGTTCTCGAAAAGCGTTACCAGGGTCTTGTCGCAGAGCTCAAGCGTTGCCAGTATGCTGTTAAAATAGCGTGAGAAATTCCTCTTGCCGCTCCAGAGCTCGCCGCCCTTGTACTTCATATCGTGCTCGATCTCATGCCAGCCCTCAAAGAAGACCGTCTTGAGCTGTATCTCCACAGTACTGTCGATGCACATGTCCCAGGTATCCTCAGAAATCTGTCTGATGAGATATTCCGGGAGCCGGAAGACGCCGTTGATCTTCATCGGCTTGAATTCCATATCATTCTGTTCCGACTCTGACCACTCCACCAGCGCGAAGATCTGTCTCAGCAGATCCCTGCAGATGCGCAGGTCATCCTCAAAATAAACATCTATCCGCAGCCCGATGAGGTCCTGTATCTTTTTATCTTCGTTGTAGCACTTCCTCTCGAACTTGCGCTCGAGGGATTCAGCTGTCTTTACCCGCGAAAAAAGACGATAATAGAGACCGCTCTGTTTTAAGCGATCTTCAACCAGGTGCTTGAGCTCGACCTCAACGATCGCCGGCACCTTCACTCTTGTCTCAATTTCCTCTTTGGAAAATGTGACTTTGCCTTCCATAATGGCAACAACCCCCCGGATCTACATAGTATTTATATTTTAACACATGCAAGGCATAAATAACCTTTTTGTGCCAAATCTTTACAAATATTTAACATATACATAGAGAGAGAGCCTTCCGGGAGCTGCGCTCCCAAAAGGCTCTCTCATCAGCTTAAGCTTTTCAGAGGATCAGTCTCCGTAAGGTATCACGGCGCCGTTGTAGGTGTCGTTGATATACTTCTTGATCTCATCTGATTTAAGGACCTTTACAAGAGCCTGGATCTTCGGCTCGTTCTCGTTGCCTTCCTTGACAGCAATTACATTTACGTAATTCTTGGCAGCCTCGGAATCCTTCGACTCGTACGCAAGAGCGTCCTTGCTCACGGTGAAGCCAGCCTCAAGAGCATAATTGCCGTTGATTACCGCGTAAGCGACCTCGCCGATGACATGGGGGATCTGGGCAGCCTCAAGCTCCTGGATCTTGATCTGGAACTTTGACTTGGTCCAGTCGATGTCATTGATCGTCGCTGTGAGTCCGGCACCCTCTTTCAGGGTTATGATGCCGTTATCCTGCAGAAGAAGCAGAGCGCGGGCCTCATTCGTGGTATCATTCGGAACTGCGACGGTGTCGCCGTCAGCTATATCGCTGAGGCTTTTCTTTGTTCCGGGATAGATGCCGAAAGGCTCATAGTGGATGTCACCTGCGTCTGCCAGGTGGGTGCCCTTCTCCTTATTGAAATCATTCATGTAAGTGATGTGCTGGAAATAATTCGCGTCGAACTCACCTGATTCCACAACTTCATTCGGCTGTACATAATCATTGAATACGGTGACCTTGAGGTCATAGCCCTCTTTGGCCAGGATAGTCTTGGCCTGCTCAAGGATCTCGGCATGAGGCGTCGCGCTGGCCGCCACAGTAATAGTCTTGTCATCCGATGACGCGCTCCCTGCCGCGGATTCGGATACCGCAGCTGAAGCCTCTGTTCCGGCTGTGCTGGCTGAGCTTCCCGAAGCAGCTGATCCGCCGCATCCTGCAAGAACGCACAGCGCCATTGAGCCTGCGAGCAGACCTGCAAAAAATCTTTTCTTCATCATAATCTCCTCTTTCCTAAAAACTGTGATCCTTTAGGATCATCTGATGTCTGCGGAACGCGCCTGCCTGATGAAGCACGCCGCTGTCCCGCCGGTTAACGATCATCTATGTGATGCAGCCTATGCTGCCTGCACATCATATCTCAGTTCTTCCTCCTGTCAAGATGGTTGGAAAACTTCATGCCCACAGTCTGGAATACCTGCTGCATGGCCACCAGGAGGATAACTGTCACTATCATGATGCCGAACTGGTATCTGTAATATCCGTACTGTATGGCGATGGAACCGAGTCCGCCGCCGCCGACGCTTCCAGCCATAGCGGAATAGCCGAGTATGGTTCCCAGGGCGATAGTCATGCCGTTGATGAGCGATGTCCTGGCCTCCGTCACCAGCACCTTGCTGATGATCGTCCAGTTTGACGCTCCCATGGACTTCGCGGCCTCAACCACCCCCGGGTCTACCTCCTTTAGTGAGGATTCGACCATCCTGGCGATAAAAGGCGCCGCCGATATCGTCAGCGGGACTATGGTTGCCGTGGAGCCGTAGCTCTTGCCGATGATGAAGCGCGTGAGCGGTATGATCAGTACCAGAAGGATCAGGAAAGGAACGCTTCTGAGTATGTTGTCGATCACATCCAGTATCTTGTACTCAAGCGCGTTCGGCCTGATGCCGTCCTTGTCGCTGACGGCCAGCTCTATGCCCATCGGCAGCCCCAGAAGGTATCCGAAGAAGGTGGATACGAGCGTCATATAGACAGTCTCGCCGATACCGTTTAATATCATCTGTGTTACTGTCGGATCAAACATCCGCGCTCACCTCCTCTATCTCAAGGCCCTTCTCGACCATATACTCCTCTATCTGCTTCTGCAGCTCCTCGCCCTTGGGCAGTCCGAGTATCATCTCGCCCTTGGCGATGCCGTCCACATTCTTTGTGTCAGCCTTGAGGATGTTGACCGGCACACCAAATTTAAGTATCATGTTCGCGATAACCGGTTCGAATGAGGAATTCGCTGAAAATACTATTCTCAGCTTCTTGTCCTCCTGCACCAGTTCCTGCTGGCGTATGCCGCCGTTCCACTGGTTCTCGGAGATATCTCCCAGTATCAGTTCCTTCGCGGCCGGTGATTTGGGATGATTGAAAATGTCCTCGACACTGCCGTTCTCTACCAGCACGCCGTGATTCAATATGGCTACGTGATGGCAGATCTCACGGATGACAGCCATCTGGTGAGTGATGATGACCATCGTGATCCCGAACCTCCTGTTGATATCCTTGAGCAGATCCAGTATCGACGCCGTGGTCTGGGGATCCAGCGCGCTGGTTGCCTCGTCGCACAGCAGTATCCTGGGATTCGACGCCAGTGCCCTCGCGATGGCGACACGCTGCTTCTGTCCGCCGGAAAGCTGTGCCGGATAGGCATTGGCCTTCTCCTGCAGTCCTACTATCTCCAGCAGCTCCACAGCCTTGGCCCTGGCCTCTTTCTTGTTGGCACCCTGTATATTCAGGGGGAAACATATATTGTCGATGACGTTCTTCTGCATCAGCAGATTGAAATGCTGAAAGATCATCGCCATATCCTGTCTCTGCTTGCGCATCTCAAAACTGCTCAGAGACGCCATATTCCTGCCGCCGACTATCACCTCGCCCTCGGTGGGGACCTCGAGAAAATTGAGACATCTTACCAGTGTGCTCTTTCCTGCTCCTGACATGCCGATGATGCCGTATATATCACCGCTCTCTATCTCAATACTTATATCATCGAGCGCCTTAAAAGGCTTTCCGTTTACATCAAAGACCTTCGAGACGTGTTTTACCTCGATCTCAGCCATAAAAATCCTCCCTGCTCAAAAATCCGCCTATTCCTATATATTGTATTTGAAATGCCGCGCAAATGCAAGAGTCAATAATACAATAGGGGTATATATGTTCATGTAATTAAACCTGAGAATCACTATTATTTTACCGCAAATGATGTTATAATATCAGCAGATATTGCTTTTTATTTATTAAATATCACGGAGGTTCATTAATATGGAGATTACTAATGATATCAGGTACGTCGGCGTCAATGATCATAAGGTTGATCTTTTCGAAAGCCAGTATGCTGTTCCCAACGGAATGGCACTGAATTCATATGTTATCTTAGACGATAAGATACTTGTTGTGGACAGTGTCGGCGGAGATTTTGACGAGGAGTGGATATCCAACATCAAAAAGGCTACCGGCGGCCGCGAGCCGGATTATTTTCTGGTACAGCACATGGAGCCGGACCATTCCAGGAATATAACCGCTTTCATGGACTGCTTTAAGAATGCTGTGATCATTTCTTCATCGAAGGCATTTACGTTCATGGATCAGTTTTACCACAATGAATATCCTGACAGAAGGATGATCATCAAGGAAGGCAGCACCCTTAAGCTCGGGAAGCACACCCTTCATTTCATCCAGGCACAGATGGTCCACTGGCCGGAGGTCATGATGACCTATGATGACTGTGACAAAGTCCTTTTCGCAGCTGACGGCTTCGGCAAGTTCGGCGCCAATGATGTCCCTGATGACAACTGGGCAGACGAAGCGCGCCGCTATTATTTCGGCATCGTCGGCAAATACGGCAGAAACGTCCAGGCAGTGCTGAAGAAGGCGGCAGCCCTCGATATCCGCATCATCTGCTCGCTCCACGGCCCTGTGCTGACCGAGAATCTCGGCTACTATCTCGATCTCTACAACACCTGGTCATCATACGGGGTAGAGTCTGAGGGCATAGTCATCAACTACACATCCGTTTACGGCAACACCAGGAAGGCTGTTGAGATACTCGCTGACAGACTCAAAGAGCTCGGCTGCCCCAAGGTCGTTGTGAACGATCTCGCGCGCAGCGATATTGCCAGATGCGTGGAGGACAGCTTCAGGTACGGCAAGATGGTACTTGCCACCACGACCTACATGAACGATATTTTCCCGTACATGAAGGATCTCATCTTCCATCTCACCGAGCGCGGATATACGAACAGGACTGTCGGCATCATCGAGAACGGGACCTGGGCACCCGCAGCTGCCAAGACGATCAGAAAGATGTTTGAGTGCAGCAGGGATCTCAATTTCACCGATACGACCGTAACCATCAAATCGGCACTCGATGAGGAAAGTGAGGCACAGCTCGAGGCACTCGCTCGGGAGCTCATGCGCTAGTCATACGGCGAGGGCAGCTTATAACAGACAGATCAGGCCGGCGTTTTCAGACGCCGGCCTTTCTATGCCCTGATATCATCATCCGCGGACAATAACGCAGGATACTATTTATCGCATTTCACATCAGTGTTCCTGCGCATGACGCTCTTGTAGGCAGGTCTGATTATCTTTTCCGATGTGAGCAGCTCCTCCTGCCTGTGCGCGCTCCAGCCAACTACCCGGGCCACGGCAAAAAGCGCCGTGTAGAGCTCGCGCGGTATCCCCAGCATATCATAGACGAAGCCGCTGTAAAAGTCGACGTTCGGGCAGAACACCTTGCTGCCCTTGCTCTGTGCCGCCAGCAGGGCCGGCGCGGTATCCTCTATGCTCTGGTAGAGCCTGAGGTCATTCTCGCGGCCTTTCTCCTTTGCCAGCCTCTCCACGAAGCTCTTGAACACCCTCTCACGCGGATCGGAGACCGTGTACACGGCATGTCCGATACCGTAGATAAGTCCCTTGCCGTCAAAAGCTTCCCTGCTGAGCATCTTCTTCAGGTACGCCGCGATTTCATCCTCGTCAGCGTAATCATGCACGTGCGCGCGGATATCATCCATCATCTGCATGACCTTGATATTGGCGCCGCCGTGTCTGGGACCCTTGAGCGAGCACATGGCTGCAGCCATCGTGGAATACGCGTCAGAGCCGGTAGAGGTCACTACCCTGGTAACAAATGTCGAATTATTTCCGCCGCCATGTTCCATGTGAAGTATCAGAGCTGTATCGAGCACCTTGGCTTCCAGCTGGGTATACTTCTGATCCGGGCGCAGCATGAGCAGCAGATTCTCCGCCGTCGAAAGCTTGGGATCCGGATTGTGGATGTACATAGTCTTATTGTTTCTCTTATAGTTGTAGCTGTGGTACGAATAGATCGCCAGCGAAGGGAACCAGGCAATCAGCTGTACGCATTTCCTCAGCGAATTCACCGCTGTTACTTCCAGCGCCTTGCTGTCGTGTGAGGAGAGCGTCAGTATGCTCTTGGTGATCGCGTTCATGATATCCGATGTGGGTGCCTTCATGATGACATCGCGCACAAAATTCTCCGGCAGCTGGCGGTTATCGCCGAGCAGCTCGAAAAATTCTTCTCTGCTTATCTCATCAGGCATCTCGCCGAGCAGCAGCAGGTAAGCGATCTTCTCGTAGCCCATCTCGTATTTGCCGAGACCGGCGATCAGATCCTCCACCCTGTAGCCGCGGTACCAGAGCTGCCCCTCGCAGGGAGTCCTCGTCCCGCCGGACTCATTGTAGGACACGATATCGGAAATGTTCGTGAGACCTGTCAGCACGCCCCTGCCTTTTTCATCCCTCAGGCCGGTATTTACGCCGTATTCCGCGAACAGCACCGGCGATATGTAATCATTTTTTTCGCACAAGGCCTTTTTATTGTCAGACCAGCGCTCAAGAGTATTTATCTCTGCCATATAGATCCGTCCATTCTCTTTATAAAACGCACGGAAAAGCCAGACGGCCTTCCCGTGCTGCGGTTATCTCAGCTTCTGTATTACGCTTCTTCCTGCATCCCGGACATGTCTTTTTCAATTATCTCGTCCAGCTGTCTGATCTGATCCAGGAGCTGTGTCAGCTTGTCCGGCCCGAATTCCTTTATGATATTGTCAAAATGATACCAGGTTATCTCCTCCTGTTCGTGCAGGAGCTGCCTGCCGGTCTCTGTCATCGTGATGTATGTGCCCTCGCTCCCGTCGCCGTCATGCGACCATTCGACAAGTCCCTTATCCTGAAGCTCGCGCGCCATGTTCGAGGCGATCCGTATAGACTGATCCATTCTTTCCGCAACATTTTTCAGATATATCTTCTTATTACCTGATTCATCCTTCTGATTGGCGATATCAAGTATATGCAGAGCAATGTAATCGCGCACATCAAGCTTCGTAAAATATCTGCTCAGGTTGTCATGGCCGATCATAAATTTTTTGTAAAGCATCTCGATCGCCATGTATGAAAGCTTGTTATTCTGTTCAGTACTCATGCTGCATCACTCTCCTTTCTTTGTCTGTGATACGGCCGCCGGCCGTGACAGTCCTATCTGCTGCTGTCTGCCGCCTCCGCGGCAGCTTCTTTCCTTTTCATATACTCCTCTATATCAGCAAGCACATCGCTTACCTTGATCCCGTGTACATAACACGCCATCTCAAGACTCTCTCCCTGGGAGGCAGGACAGCTGGTGCATGCCATGCCGTCGCCCGCGAGGACATCCGCTATGCCCATATCATATCTGAGCATATCCCCTATCTTTGTATCCTTGGTGATCTCAAGCCTGGGCTTTTCCTTCTGCTTCTTCATAAAACCAAACATCATTCAGCCTCGCTTTCAGTTTTCACGCTGTCATCCTTCACGGCGTCATCTTTCCCCAGTATGGCCATGAATTCATCGCCTGTGATAGTCTCCTTCTCATAGAGGTAATCTGATATCTCGTCAAGCTTTGCCCTGTTGTTCTCCAAAAGCCCCCTGGCCTTCGCGTGCTGCTGCTTTATGACCTCGACCACGCGCCTGTCGATATCCTTCTGTGTCTCCGCAGAACATGCCAGAGAACTGTCTCCTCCAAGATACTGGTTAGTCACCGTCTCGAGTGCGACCATATCGAAATCGTCGCTCATACCGTAGCGCGTGATCATGGCTCTGGCCATCTTCGTGGCCTTCTCGATATCGTTCGAGGCACCCGTGGTGATGGAATTAAAGACAAGCTCCTCAGCCGCGCGTCCGCCCGTAAGCGTAGCTATCTGATCGAGCATCTCTTCCTTTGTCATAAGATAATGGTTGCCGGAATCGACCTGCATAGTGTAGCCGAGAGCACCGGAGGTACGCGGGATGATCGTGATCTTCTGCACCGGTGCCGTGTGATTCTGAAGTGCCGCGACAAGCGCGTGTCCCACCTCATGGTAGGAGACGATACGTTTCTCATGATCGCTGAGTATGGCATTCTTCTTCTGGTAGCCTGCGATCACGACCTCAATGCTCTCGCTGAGATCATCCTGGCTGGCATACTGCCTGCCGTCACGCACAGCGCGCAGAGCCGCCTCATTCACGATATTTGCCAGCTCAGCGCCGGAGGCCCCGGAAGCCATCCTGGCGATCTTTTCAAAATCAACATCATCCGCGATCTTGATCCTTTTGGCATGGACCCTGAGTATAGCTTCGCGTCCCTTGAGATCAGGCAGTTCAACAGGCACACGCCTGTCGAAACGTCCCGGACGTGTGAGCGCGGGGTCCAGAGATTCCGGACGGTTGGTGGCAGCTAGTATGACTACGCCCGTATTGTCCTCAAATCCATCCATCTCCGTGAGCAGCTGGTTGAGAGTCTGCTCGCGCTCATCATTGCCGCCTATCTGGCCTTCCCTCTTCTTGCCGATCGCGTCGATCTCATCGATGAAAACTATACAGGGAGCCTTCTCCTTAGCCTGCTTGAACAGATCCCTGACCTTCGACGCGCCCATGCCGACGAACATCTCGACGAATTCCGAGCCCGACATAGAGAAAAACGGTACGTTCGACTCGCCGGCAACCGCCTTGGCAAGCATAGTCTTGCCAGTGCCCGGAGGGCCCACAAGAAGTATGCCCTTAGGCATCTTCGCGCCGATCTCCTGATACTGACTGGGGTCATGCAGATAATTGACTATCTCGGCAAGGTTCTCCTTAGCCTCGTCCTCACCCGCCACATCGGCAAACTTTATGCCGCTCACTGACGGGACATACACACGGGCGTTGGACTTGCCCATGCCGAACACCATGGACTGCGGACCGGCTCCGGCGTTCTCCATCAGCTTCCTTCTGAAATAGCTGCCCAGCAGCGAAAATATAGCCAGCGGTATCAGTATATAGAGCAGGAAGCTCATAAACGGAGAGGTGGTCTCATTTATCTGGCTGGTAAATTCAGCGCCGGAATCATACAGACGCTGGACAAGCCCGGTATCCTCTATAACTCCTGTCTCATAAAATGTCTTGCCGTCCTTGTCGGTAAAAATGATCTTGTTCGTATCTATCTCTACCTTACCTATCTCCTTGTTCTCAGTCATCTTCATGAAAGTGCCGTAATCCACGTCCTGGATGTTCATCTTGTTCATGAGCGGCACGACCAGAAGATTCAAAGCCAGCACGACGAAAAGCACGATCATATAATAATATATGAGAGGCTTTTTCGGTGTCTTTACTTCATTCATTAAATATCATCTCCAAAATGTATACAGGTCAGAATATTCTGTCATTATAAATAGTTATCTTGATATTATATCAACGCTTGATTTTCCTGTCAAATCCTTTGTCGTCACGATCTGTCTGTCGATACGCTCCTTCAGCTTGTCGACATGCGAGATTATCCCGACCAGTCTGTCCCCGCCCGCCACGGTCGCCAGAGCATTCATGGCCTGCTCAAGAGCTTCATCATCCAGTGTCCCGAAGCCCTCGTCTATGAACATCGTATCCAGCTGTATGCCCCCGCTCTGCGCCTGTATCTCGTCGGAAAGTCCCAGGGCCAGCGACAGGGCAGCCATGAACGACTCTCCGCCTGAGAGTGACCTGACGCTTCTCTCAGAGCCATTGTGGTGGTCGATGACATCCAGTTCCAGGCCGCTCTGCGAGCGGTTGTTATATGCCGATGACTGGCGCCGCAGCTCGAACTGTCCCGAGGACATCACCATGAACCTGAGATTCGAGCGCTCGATTATCCTGTCAAAAAAGCGCATCTGAATGTAGGTCTCCAGCGTCACCTTTTCCTTGCCGGAAATAGCTCCGCAGGCGGTGTCTGACAGCGCGCGCATCATCCCTGATTCACTTTCCAGCTTCTGCATATCCGCGGAGCCTGCCGTGATCTTGTCACAGTATCTGCGGTTCGTCTCGATCCTGCTGCCGATCTTTTCCTTGCGCTGTGCCAGGCTCCGGGAGCTGTCGGCAAGAACCTGCCTTTTTTTGTGCAGGGCACCGATATCAGTCTCGGGTATCTCCGCAAGGGCCTTTTCCTGTCTTTCCATACCTCCCTTAAGCTTCTCGCAGGAGCTCCTGGCCTCTTCATAAGCCTGAAGAGCTGCCGCCTGCTGCTTTTTTATCTGCCTGATCCGTGCGTCCAGACCCGAGATATGGCCTGCAGCCTCTGCTTTTCCGGGGAAGCTCAGGCTGCCCCTCAGCTCGTCTATCTGCTTCCGGCATCCCGACAGGGTGACATTCAGCGCTGCTGTCCTTTCGCGCTCTTCTGCGATCCGCGCGCTGAGCTCTTCGGTCATTTCCTTCTTCTCCGGCAGCTGACTGTCGATAAGTTCTTTTCTCTTTATTTTTCTCTCAGCCTCAGTGATCCGCGCCCTGAGCTCTCTGAGTTCATGCCCGGAGATCTCCAGCTCTGCCGCCGCTCTCTCCATTATCTGATCCGCCGCCATGTCTTCGCCGGCACGTTCAGGGCCGGCAGCGGCAAAAAGCTCTGCCGCCGAGCTGCGGAGCTTTTTCAGCTTCTCAGCAGACTTTGAGCCTGCGCCAGCAGCGGCTTCATTTGCCTTCCCCAGGATTTTCTGGGCCTTATCGCAGTCCGCCCTCAGCTTCTTTACATCGGCATCCGAAGGCGCGTCCACCGGAAGTACCGCCGGACAGGGATGAACCGTCGATCCGCAGACCGGGCAGGGATCGCCGTCCTTAAGCTTCACTGCCAGCTGTCCCGCCTGGTACTGTATGAAGGCGCTGTTTACCGCGTCATATTTTTGGCTCTTTCTATCATAATCACTTAAAGCCTTCCGGGCATTTTCCTCCGCAGCTGCCGCCTCTTCAGCCGCCTCAAGACAGTCTGCGGCATCAGCAGATATATCCTGCAGTCCTTTTTGCTGATGCTCTTTCTCTTTTGCTGAGGCAAGCAGCTTCTGCAGCTCCGCCCCGGCATCAGCAAGAGACTTGAGCTCTTCCTCCATGGAAGCCGCCGCTGTCCTTGCCTCATCAAGCTTCGCCGCGTCATTCTCAGATAATTCCTGCTGGGCCTTAAGCTCAGTCTGATCCTTCTTCAGCGAAGCTTCCAGCTCCTCAAGTCTGTCATAATCAGAAAGCTTATCCCGCAGCACGGCCAGCTCGTTGTTAAGTCTCCCGATCTCCTCATCCCTTTTCTTGGCTTCTTCACTCTTGATTCTTTTCTCTTCGCACTCAGGCAGCTCTTTACTCAGTCTTTCCCTGTCCTCCTCAAGCTGTCTGAGAGACTTTTCTCTCTGATCGGCAATGCCCTGCAGACGATCCGCCTCCGCGATCTCTTTCTGCAGCCTCTCTATCTCAGCTGCTGCCTCGTCAGACGCCAGCTGATCCTCTTCAATGATCTTCTCCGCCAGCGCCAGCAGTCCGGTCATCTGCGCTGAGTCCTTTGCCTCCTCAAGTGCCTGCGCAAAAGCCGATCCCTCGCCGCAGCTTATCATCGCCGCCAGCTGTTTCGCCTTCGCGTCAGCCTCCTGATACTCTTTCTGCAGTTCCAGCGTCCGGCTGCGCAGCTCATCCTGAAGCTGACTGTATTTGTCCGTATGGAATATCTTTCTGAATATCTCCTGCCTCTTTTTGGTATCGGCATTGATCAGCTCTGTAAAATCACCCTGGGCGATCATCGCGATCTGAGAAAAATGCTCCCTGTCTACGCCCAGTATGCTCACTATCTTCTCATTGACATCACGCTGTCTCGTTATCACAGAGCCGTCCGGCATGGTGAGAACGGCGCCGGCGATCTGCTTCGTCACCCCGCTCCCGCGCTTAGCAGGCCGCTCATACTCTGGATTGCGCCTGACGGTATAGATCCTGCCCCGGTAGCTGAATGTCAGCTCGACCTCTGTGGGAGTGTCAGGATCAGCATACTTTGACCTGAGCATAGAAGAATCCCGGGAGCGCCCGCTCGCCTCGCCGTATAGGGCAAAGGAGATGGCGTCAAATATGGTAGTCTTGCCGGTGCCGGTCTTCCCGGCGATCAGGTAAAGTCCACTCTGTCCGAGGCTGTCCATATCAAGCTCTGTGCGGTCCGCGTAGGGCCCGAAGCCCGAAATCACAAGTTTTACCGGTCTCATCGTGTCTCGCCCCCGCTTTCTTCCTCATTCCATATCTTCTGTATCAGACCGCCGCAGACTTCACGCTGTTCCCCGCTCATAGGCGAACCGTTCATCTGCTCATAAAAATCAGCAAAATATTCCAGCGGTGAGATCTCTTTCTCCTGTGCCTTCAGCTCGAAATCCTGCAGAGATCTGGTCCTGGTATTGTCATAGTCAAGACACATGATATTTTTATATATCGTGCGCAGCCTGCCCAGGGCATCAAGTATGTCATTCTCATCAGTCAGCGTCACGTGATAGTAATCTTCCTTACTGAGCGTCCTGTGGTAATCCAGTGAGGTGAGCTCGCTGTACTTTCCTTTTATCTCCTTCATGTCTCTGAGAGGAACCAGCTCCGCGGTGCGGACATTTATCTCCGCGCCGCCCGCGCAGGGCCTGCCTAACTCGACTACAGTAAGGGATTTATCCTGATCCGCCTCCGAAAATGAATATTTGAGCGGCGTGCCGCAGTAGCGTATCCTCTCGCTGCCGACGTTCTGCGGACGATGGATATGCCCCAGCGCCACATAATCAAACTGCCGGAAAACACAGGCGTCAACATTGTCCAGGCCGCCCACGTTCACTTCCTCGGAATCTGACCTCTCCGCCCCCGTTACAAACTGATGGGCTGCCAGCACCTTCCTGTGTCCTGTCTCCACAGGCATATGTTCTATCGCCGCGCGCAGACAGTCTGTATAAGAAGATATATCTTCATCGGGGAAATACCTCGCCGCCGCCTGGGGCTTGATGAACGGCAGCATGTATATATCGACTGTGCCGAATTCATCGCTCACCGAAAACGGCATGACATTTCCGTCATACTCAGGCGAAAAATGCACCCCGCTCCTGTCCATCAGCCGCCCGCCGAAGGCCAGCCTCATCGCGTTGTCATGATTGCCGCTGATTATAAATACCTGTATGTCCATAGCCGAAAGCCTGACGACGAAATCGTCGAACAGCTTCACAGCCTCGGCAGGCGGAACAGGTCTGTCGTAAATATCCCCGGCGATGATGACAGCGTCCGGAGATTCATAAGATACCGTCTCCAGTATCCTGTCAAGTATGTAACTCTGGTCTTCCAGCAGAGAAAAGCCGTACAGATGCTTTCCCAGGTGAAGATCTGAAATATGTATCAGTTTCATATCAGCCACGCCCTTACACTTGTAAACTATATTATTAATATTATACTTTTATTATGATAAAGTGTCAATCTACTTCCGGCTGCATGCTATAATACATTTAACTGTTATGCCGGCTGCTGCCGCCAGAAATGAAAGGATGACAGAAATGGATCACAGCCTGAAGAGACTTGAGAGAAAACTTGTCTGCAGAGGGAAGATACTTGACATGTATCTCGACGTAATGCAGCTGCCTGACGGCAGCCGGGAGGAATGGGACTTTATCTCGTACAAGGCAGGCGGCGGAGCCTGCGTGGTCCCGGTAATGCGCGACGGCAGGATACTGATGGTCAGGCAGTACCGTCCCGCCATCAGCCGCGTAACTCTGGAGCTGCCCGCCGGGACACGAAACCGTCTGCCTGACGGGACTCTTGAGGACTCGCTTATAACCGCGAAAAGAGAGCTTGCAGAGGAGACAGGCTGCAGCAGTGAGAAGATGACACAGCTGCTGAGCCTGAGATCAGCGGTGGCATACTGCAATGAGATGACTGATGTCTACCTCGCGGAAGGTGTAGAATATGCCGGGGAGCAGCAGCTTGACGAGGCTGAAGATATCAAGACCACAGCTATGGAGACAGAAACTCTCCGGAAAATGATATTTTCCGGAGAGATCCAGGATGCAAAAACCGCTGCCGGTATTCTTGCCTATATTGCCCGCTCAGAATGATCTTCTGAACGGCTCTGCCCTGTCAGGGCATGATGCCTTTTTCATTGAAAGCCCTGATGAGCAGATCCATATCGTCAGGGACAGATATCGGCTCGCCGCAGAATTTTATGGCGTTGGCGACATCTTTAAGTCCGTTGCCTGTGACGACGCTGACCACCGTGGCGTCATGGGGAAGCCTGCCCTGCTGGCAGAGTTTCCTGATGCCCGCCGTCCCGGTAACGCCGGCCGGCTCGCCGAACACGCCGCAGCTGACTCCCAGGAGCTTCTGGGCTGCCATGATCTCCTCATCGCTGACATTTACTGTCAGTCCGCCAGACTCACGTATAGCGCCTATGGCCTTGTCCGGGTTTCGCGGCACGCCTACGGCAATAGAGTCGGCAAGTGTGTTCTCCTCCATCGGCTCCCAGTCTTTTCCTGTCTCCACCGCGCGGTTTATCGGGCAGCACCCGGAAGCCTGCGCTGAGATCAGCCTGGGGAGACGGTCGATCAGGCCCACAGCGTACATATCCTTAAGTCCCTTCCAGAGACCCGATATCGTACAGCCGTCGCCGACTGAGATCGCGATATAGTCAGGCACTTTCCAATTCAGCTGTTCCAGTATCTCGAAGGCCACCGTCTTCTTGCCCTCTGAAAGGTAGGGATTGATGGCGGCGTTCCTGTTGTACCAGCCCCATTTGTCGATCGCTTTTTTGCTGAGGTTGAATGTGTCCTCATAGCTTCCCTGCACAGAGATCACATTGGCGCCGAAAGTCATCAGCTGCGCCAGCTTGCCCTTGGGGGCGCGCGAAGGCACAAATATATATGTCTTCATTCCTGCCGCCGCCGCGTTGCCGGCCAGCGACGAAGCCGCGTTCCCGGTGGAAGAGCAGGCGATGACATTGTATCCGGCCTCCCCCGCCTTGGCGACAGCCATCGCGGAGGCTCTGTCCTTCAGGGAAGCGGTAGGGTTCAGGCCGTCATCCTTGACCCACAGCCTGCTGATCCCCAGCTCCAAAGCCAGACGGGGCTCCTCGTACAGCGGAGACCAGCCTACCCTCAGCGGCGTGTCCGGCGTATCTTCCCCGACGGGAAGCAGCGGACGATAGCGCCACATGGAGTAATTGCTGTTTTTCTTCAGGGACTCGCGGCTGATCTTCTTCTTTATCAGGTCATAATCATACTCGATATCCAGTATGCCGCCGCACTCGCAGGTGCGAAGATCAGGCACGGCATCGTAATGCCTGCCGCAGCGCACACATCTTGCCCCAGTAACATTATTCATGCTAATGCCCATATTACGTACCTCTTGTCCTACATATCCTTCAGCAGGCCGGTTTTCTCATTGAATTCGCTGATAAGCTCGTCCAGCTCTGCAGCCTGGGCGTGGACCGCGTCCCAGGTACCCTCAGTGTCATACCACTGCGCGTTCAGGTCGTCAACGTTCATCTGCTGCTGTTCTACCCAGGTGTAATACTTGAGATTGTGGACACGTCTGCGCTGAACATAATTGAGCTCAGCCATGCTGTCAGTGCGCAGCCCAAGCATGTGGAGAGCGTGGTCCTTCGCGGCCTCGGTCTCGCTGTATGCTCCGTGCTCCTCATTGAGCTCATCGATACGCGACTTGTACATGACAGCTGAATCGGTAAGTACGGTACAAACAACGTCCTTATCCGTAAGCTCATAATACTTAGCCATCTTGATGCAGCAGAGCACGTTCGCTATGCCGGAAATGCCCATCCAGGTGAATTCTTCGATCTGTCTGTCTGTCATGCCGAGCGACCTGAGATAGCTCTGTCCTGCCTCAGTGTTGAACAGGCGCAGCAGTCTCTGGCTGTCCTCGTCATCTATGTCAATGACCATATCGGTATTTTTCACATTATGCACCCACGGTATATGCTTGTCGCCTATCCCCTCGATGCGGTGTCCGCCGAAGCCGTTGTTCAGTATAGTCGGGCACTGAAGTGCCTCGCCTACGGCGAGCTTAAGCTGCGGGTAACGCTCCTTGAGCAGATCCCCGGCTGACAGGGTACCGGCTGATCCTGACGTAAAGCAGGCGCCGGCAAGTCTCTGTCCCGGTTTCTTAACTGCCTCGAACAGATCTGCCAGGGCAGTCCCTGTCACGTTATAGTGCCAGAGCGGATTGCCCATCTCCGCGAACTGGTTGAATATCATCATGGTCGGATCCTGCTTAAGTTCCCAGGTCTTGTCGAAGATCTCCTTGACATTCGACTCACAGCCGGGAGTCGCGATGATCTGGCTGGCAATAGTCTTCAGCCAGTCAAATCTTTCCCTAGACATGTCCTCAGGAAGTATGGCTACCGACTCGCAGGCCAGAAGCTTTGAGTTGAACGCGCCGCCGCGGCAGTAATTGCCGGTAGAAGGCCAGACCGCATGGTGATATGTCGAATCGAACTGGCCGGTAACAAGTCGGGGCGCAAGGCATCCGAAGGAAGCGCCTACCTTGTGGCAGCCTGTCGGGAACCATTTCCCGGCCATCGCCAGGATGCGGCACGGCACCCCGGAAATCTCCGGGGGGATCTCCACGTAGTTAGGAACTTTGCAGAACTGTCCGCCCTGTTCCTTAGCCTCGTTTTTCCATGATATCCTGAAGAGATTGAGCGGGTTGACTTCCCACAGTCCTACATCTTTAAGTTTCTCCCTGATCTTTTCCGGGATCTTGTCAGGATCCTGCATCTGAGCTATCGTAGGGATTATGATGCCATTTTTCCTCGCGTTGCTGATATTGTGCTCAAGTCCCTCGTTATTGATGGTAAAATCGATCTTAACCATATGAGAATCCTCCTGTAAATTGACTGCTGCCGTACATGATATATGATCCGCGCCGCGTGACCTCTGCCGCTGCGGGCGAAACTAATCAAACATAGCTTCATTGGTGGTAACTGACCACAGTTTATATTTCTGCAGAAGGTTGAATACCGTGCTTCTGCTGTTGGTCGTGCCGCAGGCCACATTCACGCCCTTCTTCGAGGCGTGATCCATCAGTTTCCCGTCGATCAGTGAGGATGACACTGTGACTGCCGTATAGCCCTTTTTCGCTGCCAGGTCTATCGCGCTGTTCGCGCTGCTGACACCGTCATCATTAGAATGTGAACTGCTGTAGAGATAATCGGTAAGTACAGATGAACCTATCTGCGCCGCTGCGGCCTTTACCTTGTCCAGCTCAGAAGCGTAAAACGAGGTAAACTCCACGTCCTTCAGCTGTACATAGCTGTCTGCTGTTTTAAGGAGACGGAGCACTGAATCCGAACTCATGCTCTCTCCCTTGATCTCTATCACCGGATGCAGGCCGTAGCTCCGGCATATATCCAGATAATCTTCAATAAACGGCAGCCTCTGTCCAGGAAAATCGCTGACGTTCCTGCCTGCCAGCGCTGTAAGCGTCTTCAGCTCCGCTGCCGTGCTCTGAGTGATCTTCCCACTGACCCCGTATATCCTGCTCAGGGTATTGTCATGGCTGACCGCGAAGCTTGTCGTAGAGCTGTCCCCCGGAACTTCCGGCAGAGTCTCCCAGACATCACACTCCGCGCCCCAGAATCCGCTCGCGCCTGCCAGCTCAAATGCCGCGGCAGTGTTCTCCGGAGCCTCCGAGGAAAGACCTCTGTGGGCTATGAATCTCACGCTGCTGCTTTTTAATGTGGAGACCTTCAGCTTATACTTACCGGTGACATTGTTCCCGTCCTTAGATACGGCTCTTATCGTCGCCGTGCCCGATGAAATGCCCTTGACGACGCCTTTGCTGCTGACCGTTGCGACAGATCTGTTGCTTGAGGTCCACTTAACAGAGGCAGTCGACGCGTTCGACGGATTTACAGAGGCTTTAAGCTTCAGAGAATGCCCCTTCAGCAGCTTGCTGTAATTCCCGCTGACGCTGATCTTCGAGACAGGGGTCCCGACAATGATCTTTATCTTGTTCGACTTCTTCCTGCCGCAAACCGCGTATATATATGACGTGCCCTTTTTCTTCGCGCTCACCCTGCCGTCAGCAGAGACCGCGGCGACATTTTTATCAGAAGTCTTCCATATTACCTTCTGCCCGGAGGCCGCCTTCGCCGGCCTGATCTTCACCTTAAGCTTCCGGCTGCTGCCTGTCTCCATAACACAGCCGCTGCTCAGGCCCGAGATCGTTATCGATCTTACTGATTTTTTTGTTTTGGCAAATGCCGCGCCGCTCATTCCCAGGCACAGCACTGCTGTTACAGCAAAAATAACAGCCATTTTTAAAATACTGCGTTTTCTGCGTAAAACTGTCATGAATCAAATATACCCGTCCATATAATATTCCTGCGGCATCATTCGCCGATATTGTTTATGACAAATGACTGATGCACATCAAGAGCCTTCTTGGCAAGATCGTAGTCGCCAATACAGACCGCCCGCGCGAGTTCCTCGTGCGTATGCTGGAATCTGTCATACTCCTCCGCGCTTCCGCGGCCGACGCTCTGCCTTACCTGTCTGACGAACTTGTCCAGCATCTTGCTCAGAGCCAGGTAATTGGCTATGACCAGCCTGTTCCCTGACGCCTCGACAATAGTCTGGTGGATCATCTTGTCCGCGTAGGTCCTCTCCGTCTCATCATCGCTGTTGATCAGTATGCCGACATAGCTTTTGAGCAGTTTCTTCTGTCCCTCAGTTATGTTCTGCGGGGCTCTCATAACTGCCTGCAGCTCTGCCGCATATCTGAATCCCCAGATATCCCGCATGCTCATATCATCAAGTACATACATCATAGTCATGATCTGTACCAGATTATGATCAAAATAACCGGCAATGTAATTGCCGCTTCCAGGTCTGTTCGAGACGACACCGATAGCCTCCAGGACAGTAAGTCCTGTCCTGACAGACCCTCTGCTTATATCCAGAATGGAAGAAAGCTCTCTCTCTGACGGCAGCCTGTCGCCGATCTTGACCTTCTCGTTGATTATCAGATCTTCGATGTAATCGATCAGCCGCTTATGACCATCATTCATGAATGTCATACTCTGTTCCTCCCCTACGGTTACTGCCGGTATTTGTCTCAGCATATGACGCACCGCGCCCTACTATAAAGATACACTAAAATCATACGTCAGTCAAATAGATTCCGGGCCCTTAAGGCACCCGGAATCACCATTTTACAGCCGGCAGAACCACCTTTGCCATCTATGTGGGAATATCGTCCTCTATATAGTTGAAGTGCTCATCAAGCGCCTTTTTCGCCATATCAAAATCGTCCCTGCATACACCATCGACCAGCATCTGGTGTATGTGATGCAGCTTCACGAATTCATCGTGGCTCTTGAGCCATACATCATGCTGCACCTGTCTGATCATCCTGTCCAGTATCCTGTTGAGCGCCATATAATTGGCGATAACGAGACGGTTGCCCGACGCTTCAACGATAGTCTGATGTATCATCATGTCGCAGTGGATACGCTCATCCTCATTGTCACTGGCTATCATTATATCTATATAATTCTTCAGCAGCTTTTTCTGGACTTCAGTTATATGCTGCGGGGCAAGCATAACTGCCTGCAGCTCTGCCGCGTATCTGAAGCCGTGGATCTCCCTGTTGCTCATATCATCCAGGGTATACATCATCGTCATTATCTGTACCATGTTCTGGTCAAATGAACCGGCAATGTAGTTTCCGCTGCCCTGCTTGTTTGATACCACGCCGATAGCCTCCAGAACTGTAAGCCCTGTCCTGACGGCATTTCTGCTGATCCCAAGTATATCGGAAAGCTCTCTCTCAGGCGCAAGCTTGTCGCCGAGTTTCACATCTTCGTCAATAATCAGCTTTTCGACATAATCTATAAGTTTTTCATATGCCGCAAAGTCTTCTGCCATATTGTACTCCTAAGATAATCATATATTCATTCATAATTTCCCAAACATTTTTATTTTACACCATTTCGGCAAATTGGTCAACCATTTCTTCGTCTCAGTGCCTTTTTATCAGTCTGAATGGCAGATCATAATCGGTTGTCCAAAATCAGCAACTGGTCAACCGCAATATTTATTTTATATTTCTATTGACATTTATAGTAAACAGGTGTATAAGTTAAATTAAAAGAGCCTGATGGCCAGTGACTTCTGTGTAAATCTGTTGTCTCCAACAATTTTACACAACCGACAATCTCTGTTGGCGGCAAAAAGTATGCGGAAGATTGGTTGTCCAATGCCTGTATTTTTCATTCTATTTCACTATTAGCGAATAATGGTTTGCCATTGATAAAAAACAACTTCCATGCAGACATAAGGGCTCTTCTTTTTATACTACCCACTCATATATATTTTTTCGTATATATGATAAAATAACTGCAACAGTCAAGACCAACTGTTGCAGTTATTTATTTTTGCGAGGATATCTTCAGGGGAGGCCATACGATGCTCGGCAATTTTATGTACAGCAATCCGACGAGACTTTATTTCGGCGAGGGATCGCTGAAGAAACTGGGGAAAGAGCTGAAAAGCTTCGGCCGCAATGTCATGCTCGTCTATGGCTGCGGATCCGTTAAGAGAAACGGTATCTACGACAAAGTCACGGACATACTGCTGGAAAATGGCTGCAGGATAACTGAGGACCCCGGCGTGATGCCGAACCCTACAGTGCAGAAGCTGTACGAGGGATGCCGCATCGCCCGCGAGAATGATATCGATCTGATATTAGCTGTCGGCGGCGGCTCCGTCTGCGACTACGCGAAGGCTGTCTCTGTCTCTGCCTGCTGCCGCGAAGACCCCTGGGAGAGATTTTATCTGAGCATGAAGCAGGTCGAGAACCGGATCATCCCTGTCGGCTGTATACCTACGACAGCGGGTACCGGCTCGGAGATGAACGGCTGCGCTGTCATAACAGATCCCGGGGAAAAGCTCAAGATAGGCCATGTCTTCGGCGAAAACGTCTACCCCAGATTCGCCGTGCTCGATCCCTGCTTTACGTATACGATGCCGCGCTGTCAGATGGCCTGCGGCATTTTCGACATCATGAGCCACCTCACCGAACAGTATTTTTCCGGGACTGACGACAGCACCTCTGACTATATCATGGAGGGCTTCATGAGGTCGCTCATACACAGCAGCCGCGCTGCCATGGCAGACCCCCGCAGCTACGAGGCACGCAGCAATATCATGTGGATCTCCACATGGGCGCTCAACACCTTCCTATCGCGCGGCAAAAAGACTGACTGGATGGTGCACATGATCGCCCAGTCCGTAGGCGCGTATACGAATGCTCCCCACGGTCTGACGCTCTCAGCCATAGCGCCCGCCTATTACCGCTTCATATATCCTTACGGCCTGCCGAAATTCGCCCGCTTCGCCAAAAATGTCTGGGATGTCGGCAATGGCCGGGACGGCGGCTCTTTTGCTCCTGATGATACCGAGAGTATCGCTGTCGAAGGTCTGAAGCGTATGGAGGCCTGGATGCGCGAGCTCGGCCTGAGCATGAACATCCGTGATCTGGGCGTCACCGAAGACATGTATGACGGCATAATAAAGGGCATAAAGATACTCAGGGGCGGCTACAAAAGGCTTACGCGTCCTGAAATAATCTCCATATTAAAAAAATCAGCCGGGGAAGACGGCGTACCGCCCCTCGGCTGACATACAGCAGCTCATCAGAGCTGCCGCATCGATATCATCATGCCTCGCTGTGCTCAGCAAGTCCCTTGTCGTGTGACTCATCAGGCGCGACATAGTCAGGATGCTCTTCTTTCCAGAGCCTGTCGGCTACCGGCTTCCACTGTTCTGCGTAAGGATGTACCTTCTCGCACAGATGCTCAGATGATTCGGGTTCCAGCATATCGGTGTTCGCTGCTCCGGTCTTCTCTACCATTCTCTTGAGATATTCCGGATTCTCCAGCATAGGACACGGCCTCAGATGGTTCTCATTGAACGGCTGGTTCTTCCTGTACTCCATGAACATCGGCTGTTTGAGACATTCAAGCAGACTCTTCTCATGTATATTCGCGCTGGAATAATGAATGAACACGCAGGGTTCAACATCACCGTTAGGATTGATGTGGCAGTATGTCTTGCCTCCGGCGATACATCCGCCGACCTTGTCTCCGTCATTCTGGAAATCCATGCAGAATATCTTCTTGCCGCCCTCATACGCGCGGACCTCACGGATCCTGTGATACATGTATTCTCTCTGCTCTACAGTAGGCACCAGATCCATAGCCGCGTCCATTCCGACCGGCATATAGTGGAAATACCAGCTGAAGGTGACACCCTTGCTGATCAGGAAGTCAAAGAACTCGTCAGAAGTAACTGCCTCGCAGTTGGCTCTTGTGTAGCAGATCGATGTACCATATACCAGACCGTTCTTGTGGAGCAGGTCCATGGCCTCCATTACCTTATGGAAGGTTCCCTTGCCTCGCCTGGAATCCGTCGCGGCCTCATCGCCCTCGATACTCATCGAAAGGGCAATGTTCTTGCACTTTCTCATGCCGTCGCAGAATTCCTGATCTACAAGAGTTCCGTTCGTGAAGATCATGAAAGCGCAGTCGTTGTGCTTCTCTGCCAGCCTGATTATATCCTTTTTGCGGACCATCGGCTCGCCTCCGGTAAGGATGTATCCGTGTATGCCAAGCTTCTTGCCCTGGGTGATAAGGTCGTCCATATCCTCAAAGCTCATGTTCAGCTGCCTGCTGTACTCTGCGGCCCAGCATCCCGTACAGTGCAGATTGCAGGCTGACGTCGGGTCGAACAGGATGACCCAGGGTATGTTGCAGCCATACTTCTCAGCCATCTTCTTCGTCTTGCGGTATCCGCTGAAGCCCATCTCGTAACCGAAGGACATAAAAAGTCCGTTGATGTATTCCATATCTACGTTATCCAGAAGATTATCGAAGAACTGCGCCCACTTGCCATCGCTGGAAAATGCCTTGCGCAGTCTTACGTAGGCTTCATCCGGCCATGTATCGCCGTTAAGCTTTTCAATAACATCGATAACCTTAAGGTAACCTTCCCCACGGTTTTTCTTGCTCTTTTTCAGTACTCCTGTAAGCGCAGTGCTGAGTGCCTTGCGTCCTGCAGCATGTGTAATTCCTGCCATATTGATCCTCTCCCTCATAATACGGGCAGCATTTATTTTTGGGCCGCCCTTATATTTTGGCCATTTAACTGCCCCTTATTATAATACCGTTCCGGCTTTACAAAAAATACATTTTGGCAGATTTGTTTTATAAAATAGTCACACAGGCATAATTATCCATATATTATGCATAAAAATGCCCCGATTTTCAGAAACTCGTCTTTTTCTTCCGGCTGCGGCTTATCAGTCTTATCAGCGCTGTGACGATCGTCACTCCCCGCACCCAGAGCAGGACACGCTCTTTCTCAGGCATCTCCGGTGCCGTCCTGCGTGAGACGACCCTGGCTTTTTCTCCGCTTTCGCCGGGAACGAATTTATGCTGGCGCAGATAATAATACTCAGAAGCCGGCACATGCAGAGAGCAGAATCTGGCGCCCCATGATCCAAGTCTCGCCAGGACGGCCAGGCCAAAGCGGCGCATCGCGTACTCGGCGCCGAAGGCCTCCCTTATAGCCTTTATGGATTTGAAATCATAAAATTCTATTGCGGCATAGTAAAATTCATCCTGCAGTTCCCAGGGCGTGAAATGTTTCGGGATAAAGCTCACATCCATCAGATCGAAATTATCCCATTTTATCGGCAGCATACGCCCCTCGCGCTCATACTGCTCATAGACAGGAGTGCCGGGGAACGGTGTGAGTACCGCCGGCTGGAGCTGGTAGGCATTTATCGACTTGGCAAATGCTATCGTGCGGTGGATATCCTCCGAATCATCTGTGTCCAGTCCGAGAACGATGCTGGCTATCAGCCGTATGCCATGCTTTTTGCAGGCCGCGGCAGCCTTCTCTATATCGTCGATGCTCTGGTGCTTGTCCACCAGGTCGAGCGATGCCTGATTGAGCGACTCGATTCCTATAAGTACTCTCGTAAGATGAGCCTTGCTCAGAAGCTCCAGCAGCTCCTCGTCCTTGGCCATGTCCGTGCGCCCGAAGAAAAATGTCTCCTTGAACTGCAGCTTTTCAGCGATTATGCGCCGGCAGATCTCCTTTGCCCGCTCCTTGTCAGCCGTGAAATTGTCGTCCTCAAAATTCATATACCTGAAGCCCATGCTCTTATACATGCGGATCTCTTCTATGACATTTTCGACGCTTCTCTTTCTGTAAGGCGCGAACATCCGCGAAGTGGTGCAGAAAGTACACCTGAACGGACACCCGCGTGTCGTGAGTATATTGGCGGCCACGCAGGGAGTTTTCAGTATCGAGTAATCCGGGAACGGCACCTCATCCAGGTCGCAGATCGGCTGCGCCTTCACTATCCTGTCGCTTATGCGTCCCTCTATCACGTCGGCGATTATTTTTTCTCCTTCGCCTGTTACCACCTGGTCGGCATGTTCCAGCGCCTCTTCAGGAAGTACCGACGCGTGCATCCCGCCGATGATGACACGCCCTTTTCCCCTTTCATGAACCATATCCGCAAGCTCATAGGCGCGCGGTGCCGTCGAAGTCATCGTATACAGGCAGACTACGTCCGCGGAAAGCATATCTTTCTCATCTAATCTGCCGTTGAGCTCCTCATAGACAGAGACATCGTGTCCCCGCTTTTTCAGGATGCCGCCGAGTATAAGCGGACCTGTGATGGAATTAGGCTGACCGTATACCTTGCCGCCAGCGCGGTATGGCGGAAAACGTCTCAGAGCTGTCGTAGGATTCACAAATACTATCTTCATACCACATGACCCCCCTGCACGAAAATATATCTCCAGACTAATTAACATTAGTAAATTAACGCTTGTAAAATAGTTTAATTGGAAGTATACTTATTCATACAGAGTTAATCAAGCGCAAACCGGCCGGTTTTGTAAATTTACGGCCTGCCGGTTTTGTAAATATGGCTGACGCCGGAACAGGAGTATCAGGATATCATGTCAACAGCACAGGAACGAATAAAAGCAGCCTTCTGGAGGCTGCTCAGGGAACAGGCTTATTCAAAGATCACCGTTACACAAATATGCAAGACCGCGGGCATAAGCCGTGTAACATTTTACATCTGGTATGAAGATAAAGAGAGTCTGATCAACGACCTCTTCCAGGACATGGCGGACGACGGCGTGCGCTACTACAACGAGCAGAAGCCGAATTATAAAAAATACGGGCTCGCCGAAAGCTGCGGCAATATACTGGAGACGATCTTCTACCTGCACGGCAAGTATCCATTCCTGCTGATGCAGGTCTATGAGACACCTGAGGCCGCCGACCGCTCGCTCTACCACAGGTACCACTATCTAATAATCGAGCAGATAACCTCGCTGACCGAGAAAAGCTTCTCGGAGACCCTCCCCCCGCTCAGCACAAAAGAGATCGTCACATTTATCTGCAACGGTCTCAGCAGTATGATACAGGTTGACGCGAAGGCCGGCAAATCGCTGGAAGAGATCAAGTCAAACGCGGCTTTATTGCTGGACAAAGTTCTGAAAAGCGGACTATTTGTCTGATGACTGAGACGTCTCCTCCAGACTGTTGATCTTGTTCTGGATCCTGCTCTCGCCCTGGAGCTGTCTCTTCATCTGATCAAGCTTCCTGATAAGACCCATGGTCTCATTGATGTCCTTGTTTCTTACCGCCATCCTGTGCCCCTGTTTTTTCTCTATGCCCTTATAGTTTTTGATATCCATCTTGTTCTGCACCTGAAAGTAATCGTAGAAAAGATCAATATACTCTGCGCTCTTATCCCATTCCGCCTTCTGCTTCGGAGTCAGATCGTCGCCGCTTACATCATAATGGCGGGCGATATAGGCAGCCAGATATGTGGTCAGCTTTCTCTGGCCCTTGATATTCAGGTGGTCATTGTTGTAATAATCATTTTTCTTTAAGCCTATGTTCTTTCTCAGCGGCTCCATGTCAAGAAAGCTGTATCCGTACTCAGACACTATGCTTTTGACGGTCTTGCTCCTCCTGTACATCATCTCGGCTCTTTGGTCGCTGATCAGATGCGGGAACCTGACAAAAAGGACATTTACCTTGTTGTCTTTACAGTACTGCAGGAAATCCAGAAGATAATATCTGGCATCGTTGCTCAGAGGCTGTACGCCCTTTATATTCGCCACATCCTCTACTTTACCCCGGGAATCGTAGCCGGTCCTGGTAAAGGAACCCCTCAGCAGCGAATATCCTCTTGCCTTCATAAAAAGTCTGTCAGTCATCCAGCTCAGGCTAGTGAAAACTTCGTTCCAGCGGCTGTGGTATTTTAAGATCGTGAGGTAATAGCTCAGCTTGTCCTCGGTGGCAAATCTGTTGACTGTCTCTATCTTGTTTTCCGACAGCGGCATGCTGTCAGTAAACTGGCGCAGCTTGCTGTCATCATAGAGATCTTCCGGATCATAAAGGGCACCGTTCACCTCCACCACGACGAGCTTTGGCTTCTGATACCTCAGGGCTTCCTTAAGTTCATTTTTCCAGAGGGTATCAGGGTTGCCGGTAAAAGCATACGGATAGCTCGTAAAGCCCTGCTGCTTGTATGCCAGCGCGCTGGAAAATCCGCTGTAGACCTCGCTGGCTCCCATAAAAAGTACATCCAGCGAATTCCTGTCCTCAAGGTAAAAGCCGTCGTTGCGGAGAGTCTGTGACGCGGGCCTGGAAAAATAGTAATCCTGCAGGAAACCGAGGAAGAGCGTCAGTATGATCACCAGAGACGTTATCTTTATGATCCTCTTTATCATATCTGAACCATCCTTTCCGCAGTTCCCGTTTAAAACTGCATGTAGACAAATGACGCCGCATTATAATCCGGGCCGTAGATGCCCAGACTTACAACTGTCACGACCGCGATAAACAGCATTGCCCACTGGAACGCCGCGCTGTGACGCGCGAGCAGCACCCCGGGAGAATCTATGGAAAGCTTCTCCTGTCTGAGACTGACTATCAGAATGACGATGGCCCCGACGGCAAGAACAGCGTAGTCATGTATGTACAGACCGAGCCCTGACATCTGGAACATTCCTCTCTGCAGATTCTGATCAGTGAAGCACATCCTCAGCATATCCATCGATCCTGTAAAATTGGGGCCGATGTCAAACATATATCCTACCAGCACCAGGATAAAGGTCCTGATTATCTGGAAAAAATGCCAGAGATGAGACTGCGCGTTGATCCTCAGCGCCTTGATCCATTTCTTATACAGTGGCTGGAGTATGATAGATATCATGATGATCAGACCGTTCCAGACACCGAAGGCAACATATCTGCTGTTGGCTCCGTGCCAGAGGCCGACGACCAGGAATACGATCAGCGAGGCAACGCTCGTCGGGAACACCTTAGCGATATGTTCCCCGACAGCAGTCTTGCCGAACCTGCTCTCATGCATCTTTTTGCTGGCATTGAGAAATGTTTTTGATACAGCCAGAGGATAGAAAATGTAATTTTTCATCCACACGCCGAGAGTGATATGCCATCTGCGCCAGTATTCGTTGATGCTCTTTGACATATACGGTCTGCGGAAATTTTCCACCATATCTATCCCCAGCATCTGGGCTATCCCACGCGAAATATCTATCCCGCCGGAAAAATCCGCGTACAGCTGCAGTGCGTACAGGAGCACGGTAAAGAGTATCGTTGTCCCGTTGTAGAGCTTATAATCCGCCGTCACCGCGTGTATCGCCGTCACCGCCCTGTCGGCAATGACCAGCTTCTTCAGATACCCCCAGAGCATCAGCTCCAGGCCGTATTTGAAGCGCAGATACTCAGGTCTGTGCGGCTCGAACAGCTGATGAGCCAGCTGATTGAAAGAGCTGATGGGTCCCTGAATGGTCTGCGGGAAAAATGAGATGAAGAGCGCGAACTTCAGGAAATTTTTCTCTGCCTCGGCATTTCCCCTGTACACGTCTATCACATAGCCCATCGACTGAAATGTGTAAAATGAGATGCCCAGCGGCAGGAACAGCCGGAGCATCGGCGCGGAGAAACCGCTCCAGCCCAGGATGGCGTTCAGCCCGCCGGCTGTGAAGTTGTAGTATTTGAGGAAGATCAGTATGCCGAAGTTCGCGGCCAGGGTCAGGAAAAGCAGCATCCCGGTCCTGTGCTTAGTCTTCTTTTTAAAGATCTTTTTCTGTTCTCTGTCCCACTCACCCTTTTTAAGAGCCAGTTCTGCTTTCGATGCAGCTTTTATTTTTTCGGTCTGCAGTGCGGCGATCCATGTTGTGAAGCTGGTGAAGACAATAAAGAACGCGTATCTGAAGTCCGCATAGCAGTAAAAAAATATGCTTGCGGCCAGCAGTACAGTCCACTGGTACTTTTTCACGGGAAAAATATAGTAGATCACCACTGCCGCAAGTATAAACGCAAAGAAATATAGTGTAGTATAGCTCATGATAAAGGGCTCCATTTATCAATAATTAAAACTGTAGGTTTCTATCCTGTCTCTGACAGACTCCAGTCTGCCGTCCGCCCTCAGGAGATAGACACGCGGCATATCGCGGCTCAGGAAAGCCGACATGCCTTCATATACGGAGTAAGCGCCGGTCCTGTGGAATACGAGCATGTCTCCTGCCTCAAGGCGCTCAAAGGGTGCCTCGTGAGCTATCACGTCCGCCACGGTACAGAGGCTTCCGCAGAGAGTCCAGCGGCCGCCGGGGCTGTGTTTTTCAGCAGGTACAGCGCTCTGCAGCAGCGAAGCTGCGGTTTCTGCCGGCAGCGAGCCGTCAGCGTCAAGCGCGGCCGCGGGCAGCCTGTCGATCACCGGTATCTGCATGCCCTGAAGCTGTCCGTCGTATTTTAGCTGATGTATGCCGCCATCTATGATCGCGTAGCTGATACCCTTGTTTGTCTTAGTCTCCGCGACTTTAGAAAAGTAATAACCGCAGGGAGCGGCGAAAAACCTGCCCATCTCAACTGTCAGTGACAGTCTGGAGGCCATCTCATTTAATGCCGGGCTTATCTCCTCAAGACGAGCGGTCTCAAGGCTGTCGGCATCCTCCGAAAAATAATCGACGGCAAGTCCGGTGCCATATTCGAGCTCAGCAGGATAATAGCCCGTTTCCTGCTTCAGCCTGTCCAGAAAATCTTCCAGATAGGCGAGCTCCTTTATTATCTTCGCCGGCTTTTTCTTCATAGTCCCGGAAAAATAGTGGATACCGGCCACCCTGATATGAGGATGCTGCCGGCGCTCCTTTATGATCCTGAAGATGTCGCCCTCGTCCATGCCGAACTGATTGCCGGAGCTGAGCCTTAACAGGACATCAGCCTCCCGGCCGCAGCCGCAGATCATATCGTACTGCAGCGGGCTTTCCGCTGTCAGGATCCCGACTCCGTCACTGATGGCTCTCACGATCTCAGACTGCGTTTTGTTGACGCCCGAAAAAACGATCCGTTTCATGTCCGTGCCGAGCTGCTCGCAGATGCTGAGCTCGCCCGGGCTGCACACCTCTATCCGGGAAAACTGTTCCGGGAGCATGTGCAGAAGGAAGGGATTGGCCTTGATCGAATAGCAAAGGCCGATACTGCCGCCGAATGTCTCAGATACCTCACGCGCCCTCCTGCAGAATCCGTCTTCGGAAAATACATAGGCCGGCGATATGATCTTACTGGCCGCGCGGGACATCCTAGTCATCCTCGAGACGCTTTACCATGGCATATATTGCCTCGGCAGAATTAAAATTTGCCGGAAGCATATCACCGGAGGCAATCTCAATATCAAATTCGTCATTGAGTTCGCTGACAAGTGAGATAACGTCGAATGAATCCAGGACTCCGTCTGTTACCAGAGCCTTTTCTTTCTCAAAATCGACATCCGGACGCATCCTTTTCAAGATCTCCATCACTTTATCCATAATAAAACCCCTGCTTTCAAAATAAATACTTTCTTAAACGAATAACTGTCCGGCATTTCATCCGGACAGCTATCATTTTATTCGCATTATTTAATAAAAGCAAGGGTTTGTGTCGTATATATTATGTATTTTCGCAATCATAAGAAAGATGTCAACTTTTCGTAAACATTGGCCTATAGAAATGATACATATATACATCAGCCTGTAATTTACTTAAAGATCAGGCATCTGATCTGGCATAGGCATTTTTCATCCGCCCGCTTCTCTCGAAGAGCACCTTGTAAAGCGTATCCTCTGTCTCCCGGCGCATCATGGAAGCTATCTCTTCATTGGCCTTCTCAGACAGTTCCTGCGCGTCCTCCGGGCCGGCAGCTGATATCAGGCTGTCATACCGGCCGGTGATCTCATGGGCCTTCGACTGCACCGCCAGCTGATACCTCTCGATATGGTTTATGCAGTCCCTGTAAGACGCGTCAGCGAGCGCCGCGATCAGGCGGCTGGACCAGTAAAGGTTGTCCGTGGAGACATCTCCGGCGGTGTTCTGCAGGTAATCAGGGATCTTCGACACTTCAGTATACAGCGGGATCATCGCGTTGAATACATTCGACGCAAACGCGACCCACTCAAGAGCACGGCAGCTCTGAGGCAGGTACGGCCTTATCTGCACCATGCCCAGGAAATCGGTCCTGTTAACGCCTATGGAGCGGAAGGCTCCCTTCATCTCATCGCTGCCGTAGGTCTGGTAGGGATCATACGGAGTACCCTGGTAGTGAGACGAGAGTATGTATTTGATGTCCTCCGGCGTTATCTTCTTCTCCGGCACCATGCACCAGGGAAGATCATCGCTGTCCGGCCTGTAGTCGGCGTCAGCTCCCTCCCATTTCGCGGCATGAGGATTAAAATAGCGCAGCATATACCACGCGCGCGGGGTGTTGTATACATGATCAGCGTCATCGTGGCTCCCGAAAGCAGCCCTGGCGCTGAACTTTCCGTTCAGTGACAGATCCAGATGATTCGCGGTGATAAATTCCCTGAGATCTGCTGAGCACATATGCTCCCTCTGGCTTCCCAGTGCGTCTTCAAGATCAAAGTCATCAATACCCTGCTGGTTCGGCATCACGACATATGAGTCATCCGGCACTCTTTTCGCGATCCAGTGATGGCCGCCGATGGTCTCCAGGAACCATATCTCGTCAGAATCCGAGAAGGCGATCCCGTCCATATCGTAAGTACCGTATTCCTCAAGCAGGGATCCGAGTCTGGCCGCTCCCTCTCTGGCGCTGCTGACATACGGAAGCACAAGAACGACGATATCCTCCTCGCCTATGCCCCCGGCCTTCTCAGGCTTCTCACCGTCCGCAGGCTCCAGGACCACGAGCGGGTCGGCGCCGAGAACGCGCTCATTCGAGGTGATCGTCTCCGTCGCCGTCATACCGACATTTTTCGAATTCACACCGCAGGCAGCCCAGATGCCCTCCTCCTCAACGAGAGCATTCGGCATAGCCGTACAGCGAAGTGCCTCAGCCGGCAGCGGGATGCAGACATGCGACAGCACCGAGCGGTATTCCTTCGGCTGCGATCCCGGCTCGACAACAGTCATCTTCTTGGCTGTATAATGTCCCGCTCCCGAGTCATCGTTGCGGGCGATCATCGTAGATCCGTCATATGAGGCATTTTTCCCCACTAGAATAGTTGTGCATGGCATAGATAAAATACCCCTTTCCTAAGCCCGGATGAGCTCTGCTTTCTTCTCCAGTATCTTTGCTCCGGCTGTGCAGGCCGGGCAATTGCAGTACTTGGCGCCCTGGGCCTTGAGTTTCCTGGCCTGGCCGGCAACCGCCGCGGCCTGGTCTCCGAATACGGACGCTCCGGCCTTGGAGCCGGCGAAGGCGATAAGCCCGTCGATGGGTGTCACATCCGCCTCAAGTTCAGCTATATATTTCTCAGTCTCAGCCGCTTCCCTGCCGGTACCCGCGGCGTCGAGCCATGCCTGCCCCGCAGCCTTCGCCTCAGCGCTGCATGAAGCGGCAGCCATCATTTCTTTCGTACATTTCTCAACATATTTTCTCAATTCGTCAGTCATGATATGAACCTCCTTAATACTGTGAATCATCCTGCTGTTTTATTATAGCACATTTTCACGATATTATCTTAAGTCCGCAGTCACTCAGGGTCTCTTCGCCCAGCTCCGGGAATGCCTTCAGGGCGCGCGCCTCGCCGTGCCCGGCGATAAATTTCTCCATCCATATCATGTCATACCAGCGTCCGAACTTATAGCCGCATTTGCGGAAACGGCCCGCGAGAACATATCCGAGATGTTCATGGAACTGCGCGCTGTTTCCCGTCAGATATTCGTCATCCTTCTCCGGATAGCCGATGCAGGCGTAGAGGTTGGTGATGTTCTGGGCGGCGGAAATATTTTCCAGCGCCTGATACAGTTTCCTGCCAAGCCCCCTCTTCTTCATGTCCTCTTTCAGGTAGATGGTCGTCTCGGCAGACCTGTCATACGCCTGCCTGCCGACGAACGCCCCCGTATACGCGTAGCCTAGTATCTGCGTGTCAGTGCCTGCTATGAGGTAGGGGTACCTTTTCAGGGTGCGTTCCATCCTTGAACGGAATTCATCCAGTGAAGGCACATCATACTCAAATGTGATAGCTGTCTTCAGCACATACGGCCTGTAGATCTCCAGCAGCTCCTGCGCGTCATCCGGCACCGCGCGGCGGATGATGATCTCCTCATCCTGCGCCGTCATTATCTTGCCCTCCTTGAATACCTTACCGCCTTGAATATCTGTATCAGCAGAGTGGGTATAAATGCCAGCAGCCAGACAATGCCCAGCAGATGAGCGTCGATCTGCGATACGCCGAAGGCGGCGCTGAATATGGGCAGCAGTATGATGCAGTGAAGCAGGACAGCTCCCAGGACAAACGCGCCTATGGTCCACATATTGCTGAACAGGCCCAGCCTGAAGATGTCCTCTTTCCCGCGGCTGTTGAAACCATGGAAAAGCCTTGCCAGGCACAGTGTGGAAAATGCCATCGTGGAGGCTGTGGTCACGCCGGTGCCGGCACTCGCCCCGCTGCCGATGACTATGGGGATCTTCCCCAGGCCGATCAGGAACGAGATGCATACCGCGACAGAGATCAGGATACCGCTGGCGCTGATCGATCTCATGGCGTGACTGTTCAGCACAGATTCTCCCTTCGGCCTCGGCTTGTCGTTGATGAGATCAGGATTCACCGGTTCCATGGAGATCGCCAGGGCGGGCAGCGAATCAGTGATGAGGTTTATGAACAGCAGCTGTACTGCCGTAAATGGCGCGGACAGGCCGGCAAGCGACGCGAACAGCACCGTGATTATCGCTGCCGCGTTTCCGGACAGCAGGTATTTTATCGCGTTCTGGATATTCTCGTAAATGTTCCTGCCGTACAGCACGGACCTGACGATAGTCGCGAAATTATCGTCCGTAAGTATCATCGACGCCGAATCCTTCGCCACCTCAGTGCCGGTAATGCCCATAGCGACGCCGACATCCGCGCATTTAAGGGCTGGTGCGTCGTTCACGCCGTCGCCCGTCATAGCGCAGATGTTGCCCTTGCTCTGCCATGCCTTTACTATACGGATCTTGTTCTCAGGCGAAACGCGGGCGTAAACGCTGATGCGCTCAAGCTTCTTGTCGAGCTCTTCATCGCTCATCTCATCTACTTCCGGACCTGTCACAGCGATATCACCGTCATGCATGATGCCTATCCTGCGCGCGATCGCAGAGGCTGTGACCTTGTGATCTCCGGTGATCATGATAGGCCTGATGCCGGCAGCGATACAGTCGCTGACAGCCCTGGCCGACTCCTCACGCGGCGGATCCATCTCTGCCATCAGGCCGAGATAATGCAGGTCATATTCGTCCTCAAGAGAAAGCTGACGAGGTTCATCCACCTCTTTCATGGCAAATGCCAGCACACGCAGCCCGTCATCCGACAGCCGGAAATTCTCGTCTCTGACATTGATGCGGTCGATATCGCTGATATTGTCTACGCGGGCAGCGATCACATCCAGCGCTCCCTTGATAAACATGATATATTTCCCGTTTACCTTGTGGAGCGTGCTCATGAGCTTGCGGTTGGAATCAAACGGCACCTCGGCCAGACGCGGATAGTCCGCGATGACCTTTTCATACGCTTCCATGCCGTTGCGTTTGATATAATAATCGACAAAGGCCGTCTCTGTCGGGTCGCCGATCACCTGCCCGTCCGCGAATTTCGCGTCGTTGCAGAGTATCGATGACAGATAGAACATGTCTTTCCTGTCGTCAAATGGGCTCTCATACTCGACAGTCATCTTGTTCTGTGTGAGAGTACCCGTCTTATCAGAGCAGATGATGGAGACACAGCCGAGTCCCTCCACAGAGCTCAGATCTTTTACGATAGCATTCTGCTCGGCCATCCTTGAAGTACCGATAGCCAGCGAGATCGTGATGATAGAGGAAAGCGCCTCGGGGATGGCAGCGACCGCCAGGGCGACCGCGAACAGGAGCGCGTCCGTGAAATGCATCCCGCGCCATATGCTGAGCGCGAATACCAGCACACAGATAAGCATGATGGCGACAGACAGCTTCTTGCTGAAATTGTCCATCGTCACCTGGAGCGGAGTCTTGCTCTTGGAGACATCGTCCATCATGCCGGCGATGCGCCCCAGCTCCGTATCGGTGCCGACCGCCGTGACCACGGCCGTCGCGCGCCCGTAGGTCACCAGTGTGCCCGAAAATACCATATTCAGCTGATCGCCAAGCGCCGCGTTCTCATCATTGATGATGTCCTCGCTCTTCTCGACGCTCTGTGATTCGCCTGTCATCGAGCTCTCGTTCGTCTTCAGCGAAAATGAGCTTATGATACGCCCGTCACCGGGTATGATATCGCCGGCTTCAAGAGTAATTATATCCCCGCACACCAGCTCTCTGGCCGGGATCACATGCGCCTGGCCGTCACGTATGACCTTGGCCTCCGGTGAGGAAAGCTTTTTAAGGCTCTCCAGGGAATTCTCAGCCTTGATATACTGTACTGTCCCCAGCACGGCATTCATCACGAGCACGAAAAGTATAACTGCCGTGCTGGCCGTACTGCCTGTCACGGCTGAGATCACAGCCGCTATGATAAGGATGATGACCAGCAGATCCTTGAACTGTTCGGCAAAGATCTGGATGATGCTTTTGCGTTTGGCTTCCTGCAGCACGTTTGCCCCGTACTTTTCACGGTTGCTGCGCACCTGCTCCTCGTTAAGTCCGTCGGCGTCCGATCCGAAGAGCTTAATGACATCCTCCGCAGTTTCTCTGTAGAATGGTGTTTTGCTTTCTTGTGCCATTTTCGTACTCCTTTCACGAGTATAAAAAAAACTTCTAAGACAGGAAATAAACTGTCTTAAAAGTCTTGCTGTTTAAAGTAAAGCGGATCTTATCAGATCGTGCATTGACGCATATTACTGCTGCCGAAAGATACGGCAGCCGCTACTCCCCTTTAAGTCACTGACAATATAACATTTCCGTAAAGGAAAATCAAGCTTTGCCGTGAAAATTCATCAGATGTTCAAATTAAAAAACAAATCCGTAAAAAAAGACTGCGGAGCCGATAAATTCATCCGGCTCCGCGGTCTTTTGGCAATCATATCATTATTATCAGGCAGCGCTTTCTTTTTTACTGCCGCCCTTATAACTGATCCTGGCGTAAGCGATTGAACCGAATACCGCGAGCAGGGTAACTACCCATGTATGTGCTTTGCCGGGGATCCAGTTGAAGGCGCCGAGCTTGAGGAGCAGCCAGCCTATGAAGGCGAGGATCATACCGCAGGCAAGCATCCTCGGCTGACCCTTTGTCATACGGGCGAGAAGTGCCGCGTGCAGCGCAGGCAGGACATACCCGAGAGCAGTGACTATATATGCCGGCAGAAGATTCAGCAGAGCTGAACCACCGATGCAGGCAACTGTGAGGGCTGCCAGGCAGACCACGGCAGAAACGGCACAGGAGATCGTGACCACGATGCCGCCTTCGTCAGAGCCAAGCTTTACACCTGCGGCATCCTGGGCGATAGCCGCCACAGGCACCTTGAGGTTGGCTGTATTTCCTGACAGATGCGCCATATATATACCGGGAATCCCCAGTATAGGGAAATAAGCTATAGGATCAGAGAACCACATGACGCCGACAACGCTGACTGTCGAGATAAGTCCTACTGACAGCTCTGCCGCGCCGGGTGTATAGCCGTAGTACCACATTATAACGCCTACGGGAAGGAAAGAGATCGCAACCGCGTAGAGGTTGATGATACGTCCCCACTTGACAGCGTAAGGTATAAATTCTGTCTGATAAATACTTTTTCCTGTTGTATTGCTCATTATTCTATACCTCCCTTATCAGTGGAAAAAGATCAGGGCAACGACAGGGCCGGTCAGCATGGCAACCGTGATCCCCCATTCTCTTACCCAGGTGGCGCCCTTCTTGTCCTCAAGAAGATTGAGCAGTTTCATTACGATAAAACCGACAACTACACAGATAGCACGCTTGATGGCGACCGGGCTTGCCCAGTTCGTGACGCCGTCAGATGTGATATATGAAAAATAGTGATCGAATGAAAGATACGAGAATGCTCCTGACATAGCCGCTGCCGCGATGACAGGCATGAGCTCAACGCTTCCCGCGAGCTTCATGGTGATCTTGTCAAGCTTGTCAGTCAGCAGAGCCGTTGAGACGAGCCAGCCTGACGCTCCGAACCACATGCAGAAGAATCCGCAGGCAAGAGCATAGCCGTCATAGCCTTCGCCGCCCAGTGTCGTGCCGTAAGCGGCAGCACCGAAGCCTGCTGTTGAAAGTTCATATCCGACCGAGCCGATAAATCCGAGCCTCAGCCAGGCAATAGCACCGCCCATAGCCAGAATAAGCGGAAGTACGCCAGCGACGACTGACAATGTAGGTCCGATAGAGGAAACTGCAGAAACCTTAGCAACCTCACGGAACTGTTTCTGGGTCATACCCATTTTCTTGCCGGTACTCAGTGCCTTACGCATGAATACAACTGCCTGTACAACAACTGTCATAACAGCGATACCGCAGGTGATCCACAAGATAGGACTGGTGGCAACATCCAAATAATTCATCTTCTCCCTCCTTAGATGCCGGTTTACGTTACATGCTAATAAATAAGCAATTGCCGTGCCACATTCCGCAAAAAAATCGCCCGACCGGAATTTATGATCCGCAGGCCCCTGAAACTGTTAAAAAATCTACAATTCATTTCCCCCAAAAATTTCTATTCTGTCTGAGGCTCAGACACAGGCGCGGAAAACACCTCTGAAAACACAAAAAATTGTATAAAAACCGTACACATAACGCAAACCCATGTATGATTTCTATACAATTTTATTCCGCTGTACACGCCGGCGTGACGGCATTCCCTACAGCTTAGATCCGCAGGCTTCCATCAGCTTCTGAAGCCCTGACGGCGTTTTCCCCAGCGCTTTTACGCTCTCTCCGACATACTTGTCAGCGCTTTCCTCAGTCACTGAATATGTACATTTCCCACCTGTGCCGGAGGTATATTCAAAGTTCACCGTATCAAGATTGCCGATCTGCGCAATGAGCACGCAGGCGTCATTTTGCATCTTCTGCTGCATCTCTTTCTCATTATCCCCGGAGATGTCAGTTCCCGACAGCCTGATAGTCCAGGAGTACGGCTCTGCGTCTGTCTTAAGCTCGCTGGTATAGGCACCGAATTCATCGGCGATCCCCACGGCCTGCGCGGTCTTCTCATTTGCCGGCATATCCCCGACATTGTCATGTCTGGTACAGAATATGTCTCCTGTCCTCTCTGAGATATCCGTGCCGTCGTCCCATACCGGTCTCCCGCACACATAGACAGAATCTATCTGTCCGGCCGCGTCATAGATCTCGCTGAAACTGTTTTCATGCAGATATGAGACCGCCGTCTGATAGATGGAGACTGATATCCTGCCATTTTCCTCTGTGTACCTTATATCCCCTACTCCTTTTGAGCTGTCCGCAAGTTTCCCCTCAAGAGTCAGCTCGTCCGAGCCGTCAGGATTGCCGCTCACCCCGGCTGCCGAGATACTCACCATCGCAGGCTGAGTCACCTGGGAAGGCAGCAGATAGATGTCCGCGATCAGGAAAGCTGCCACAGCCGCCAGCACTGCCAGCTCGGCGATAACAGCAGGTCTTCTTATGCCTTTCTTCTCTTTCATGTCACATCTCTCCCTCCCCTGTACCTGCGCAGTATCTGTAAATACGCCGGTCACAGGAAGAATCATCATGCCGCTTTTGTAATTTAAATATAGCATAAATACTGCCTTCTTACCATATATATATAAGGAAGACTGACCATACCTGCACGCCGCTCACAGCAGCAGAATCTGATCTGCGCGCGGCAAAACTATACTTTTGTGTAGGGCGGTTTTCCCGGCATCCTGATATAATGATCCCAGATGAGAACGTGAAAAGAATATGTCCGGTGAGATATCGCAAAGCTGTCTTCACCAGGCAAATGGCAGGCAGATCGGAGGGTAATATGAAAAATATCTTATCTGCGGCAGGGCGTGTCACAGCAGCCCTGCTCTGCATCGTAATGACGCTGACCCTGCTGCCGGCAGCGGGTGCCGGGGAAACCGCGTATGCCGCCGAGTACGGCAGCTGGTCTGAATGGAGCGAAACGAAGCCGGAATCCTCATCGACAAGGGAGATAGAGACCCGCTCAGTCCCGCGCACCACAATGATCATGTATGTCACCCAGGAAGCGGCCAGTCCCTACTACCGCGAATTCCGCAGCTACAGCGTAAACGGGAACTATTCAGCTTATAAACTGCGCTCTTCTTACGGTGAATTCTACTATCACTGGGATGTGACTGACAGCCAGCTTGCCGCGGCGACTTCCTATCCGCAGGGCTCTATGGTAGGCAGCGGCAACGTGGAGGGTTATCAGAAGGGAAACGGAGATTCCTATCAGATCCCGGGGAATGCATATGCTTCCTGGTTCAAAGGTAACCGGTTCAGCGTTACCGAATACAGATACCGCGACCAGATCACTTCCGGCGGCGGCTCCTCCACAGGCGAGACCTCCGGCGGATCAGCAGGCACTTCCTCCGGCGGTACAACAGGCGGGTCATCCGGCACTTCCTCCGGCGGCAGCTCAGGCAGTTCTTCTGGCACTTCCTCCGGCAGCAGCTCTTCCGGCATACCTGCACAGATCATGAACACTGTCCCGGTCATCGTAACTGGCATCTGCAGTTTCGGCGGCGTCCAGATCACCTGGAAGAGCGTCAGCCATGCTTCCGGATACTATGTTTACCGCGGGTCAGAAAAGATAGCCACCATAGACAGGGGCAGCACCTTAAATTATACAGACACCGGCGCGAAGACCAACGGGAAGAAATACTCCTACCAAGTTCAGGCATATTATAAAAACGGTTCTTCAATCGTATGCAGCAAAAAATCCGTGCTTGTGATCGTCATTTTCATCAAGATCACGCCTGTGAAAACCTGCAGATTGTCGGGAGACAACAGCGTCAGCCTGAAATGGACAAAAAACAGCAAATGCTCCGGATATGAGATATATTACAGCACTTCCTCTGACTTCAGCAATTACAGACGCATCTGGATCAAAGGCTGCGGCAGGTACAAATACACGCTCAAAAAGCTTAAGATGGGCACAAAGTACTACATCATGATCAGATGCTGGTTCAAGTCCGGCGGAAAATATTATTATTCCGCATTTACGAGATCATGCAGTGTCACCACAAAGTCACCATCGTACACACGCAAGGGAGTGATACTCGACGCCCAGACCGGGCGGGCGATCCCCAGGGCGACTCTTTATTTCCGGAGCGGCAGCAACAAGAGATCCGGGAAGATATACTGCAGATCGAAGACCAACAGCAAGGGACAGTATAAAGTCACCCTGAGGGAGGGCACTTATACGGTCGAAATCAGAAGGAGCGGCTACTGCGTCACCTATATCATCATCATCGTCAGCAGCAGCAGTAAGTCCTACTCTTCCAACACTGACTGTCTCAGCAAAAAGCTGAAGTCTGCCCAGTACCGTGTAGTCCTGACCTGGGGCAGCTCACCAAGAGATCTGGATTCGTATCTGACCGGTCCTTCAGGAACGTCATCAAGCCGTTTCCGCGTGTGTTACTATAATAAAAGCGGATACTATAACGGCAAGACGATCGCTGATCTGGACCGCGATGACAGAGACTGGTACGGTCCTGAGACAGTGACCTTGAATCTGAACCTCTGCAAAAACGGGACATACAACTACTATGTACACGATTATACGAACAAGTCCAGCAGTTCAAGTACTGCGCTCGGGAATTCAGGCGCCCGGGTCACGATATACAGAGGAAGCAGACAGATAGCATCCTACAAGGTGCCGAAGAAAGAAGGGACTTGCTGGTCCGTCTTCATGATCAAAAATGGAAAAATTATCAAACGCAATAAAATGAGTTATGTGAGTTACGGAGCTTCTCTCGATTAGCATAGCGGACATTGAAAGCCGGCGGCCTGTCATCTGCAGTTAAAAGATGACAGGCCGCCGGCTTTTTATGATCGGATATTAAAACGTCAGACGCATCTGGTTCCAGACCGCGCTGCCATGGACGGATTTTTCACTCACGCCTTCATTTATAAAGCCAAAACCCGCATAATAATGTACGAGCCTGTCCTTGCACGTGAGTACCAGCCCTTTGCGCCCACAGCGGCGGGCGTCCTCGATGACCCTTCTGATCAGCATTCCTGCGTACCCGCGTCTGCGGTATGCGGGCAGCGTATCAACTCCGAAGATCATCTGCCAGTCACCGTTCTCGCTGTGCATATCAGCCTTCTCATACATTTCGTCTGTAAGATCCGACAGATCTGTCGCCATCCCGTCAACGAAGGCAGCCAGTCTGCCCGCTTCAAACAGCAGCCAGAAATGATCACTGTAATATTTCAGTCTCCCGGCAAATTCCTCTTTGGAGGCAGCCTCGGCCGGCGGGAAGCATTCAGCCTCCACGGCGCTTATCTCCCCGAGATCATCCTGTACAGCGTTTCTAATCGTCATCAAAGCACCTCAGTTTCACGCAGCATCTGCACCGGACTTTACTCTGCCCAGTAGATCCTGCCCTCTCTCCTGGGAGCAGCCTTCGGGTACTCACCGTCGGTGTAGCCGAGTATGCAGTGGCCAATGCCCTCATACTCACCCCTGAGGCCCACGGATGCCAGCCACTCTTTCCACTCCGGCATCTCAAATTCCTGCTTTGCCCTGTGGATCCAGCAGCTTCCTATCCCCAGATCGTGTGCCGCCAGCATCATGTTCTCGATCACCGTGCTGCCGTCATAGACCCTGTTTGCCCAGTTTTTATCCGCCAGCACGATCAGTACGACCGGCGCTCCGTAAAACGGGTCAAAGCCTTCCTTCCAGCCGCCGATCCTGCAGTTGTCCTTCGCGAGCCTGTCGCGGATCTCCCGGTTCGTGACAGCCACGATAACAGGTTCCTGTGTGCCCTTGCCGTTAGCCGCGTAAAGGCCAGCCTCCATGATCTGGGCGATCACATCCTTCGGCACCATATCAGCCTTATATTTTCTGATACTTCTCCTGGTCATGATATTTTCCATTACTTCACTCATCAGTTAATTCCTCCTGAACAAATCTTAAAATTACAGATCTTTGCCGGCCTCCTGCGCCGGGTCGGATCCGTTCTGTTATAAAATAATTATACCATCTTTTAACAATGATTTACAATATCTCATGCCCAGAGATACTGTCAAGTAAACGTTGGCAGATCTTTTTCATACAGATTTTTCTGCCTCTCAAGTCATTGCTGCCGCCTTATCGCACAGTGATCTCAGGCATGCCGCTGACGCAGCCGATACTGTGCC